>ERZ1673962.25-NODE-25-length-130084-cov-5.380877_pt1 | contig 130084 bp, 115 predicted proteins | sample MGYA00580188_ERZ1673962 | MGnify/ENA primary metagenome ERZ1673962 (study PRJEB41334, sample SAMN05608104) | rock metagenome | biome: terrestrial subsurface; feature: shale formation; material: shale | place: USA: Pennsylvania ...
TACGAGATTCCCTTGTGACTGGAGTTCAGACGTGTGCTCTTCCGATCTCGACATCGGGCGCAGGCAGCAGACTGCCTGAACCGTGGCTCTTGCGCCTCGGATCGTCTCGATATTCATGGGACCAGCATACAAAGGCCGTTCATACGACTCCCTCACAAAGTCGCATGTTTCCGGCACCAGTGCCCATGTTTGTCGCGCCTAACCTGTACAAACCCATAGAAAACAGGGGCCTCACACCCTGCTAAACAGAATTTGCACACGACAGGCGCGGGTTGTTTGGACACATCAAAACCGACAAACGCCAAAGCGTGATCGGCCTAGATAGCCTTTGGCCTGAGTACCCCTACCCAGACGAAAAGCCTCAACGGCGTGCAAGCGGATCAAATTCCAATCCCGGACGGGCAAATGTAGCTGTCCGTTTGCCTTGCACGATTCCTGAATGTCCCCCAAGACGACGTGAATCGCAGGGGCAAGCTAGCAACCTGTGGAGCACCCGCGCAATCGAACTTCGCGCTTGACTCTGTCTTTCCTCAAACCGAATCCAAAAAGGCCTTTTGTCACCACAGCCTGCGTGATGAAATTGTCTCAGGTTTGCGTATTTGACGACCGGATACAGTTTGTCCCGTTGCGCCCTGTAAGCGAGATTTGGCAGACGCTGCGGCTGCGAAAGATTCGCTGCATGGCAAAAATGTTTCGGCAAAAAATATGCTGTAAAAATACGCAGATCACGCGACCGTGGCGATGGTCGAATACAATATGGCCGCACTGATGGCCGGAGTCAAAATGTCCGGACGCGCGGTATGCGCATCCGGTCTTTTGCAGAAACGATCAGGGGCACCAAGGTGGCCCGAACCATTACAGATCCGGCGAAACCTTCCAGTCGCGCAAGCGATAGACGGTGCCCGGACGCGGGAACGGCGTATCCGATTTCTCACGCAGGCGGCGTTTGAACGAATGGATCGGGGTTGCCCGATCATCAATGCGCACCTCGACCACCGAAGGTCCGTCATGGGCAAAAGCACGATCCAAAGCCGGGCCGATCTCGTCAGGTTTTTCAACATAAATGCCCAAAAGCCCAAGCGCCGCCGCTGCGCCCGCGTAGCCCGGAACTGAGCTTTGACTTTCCAGATCAACCGACTGGACGTTGTTGAAATACAGCTCCTGCCAGAGTTGAATCCAGCCCAATTTACCGTTGTTGATCACCACGTTGACGACCTTTTGGTCATATTGGCACATGGTCGCCAATTCGCCGATCGTGTAGGAAAACGCGCCATCGCCCGCGACGGTCACAATCCGCGCATTTGGCCGCACGGCTGCCGCGCCAATCGCCCCCGGCACGGCATAGCCCAAGCCCCCCTGCCCACGCGCAAACAGGAACTGACGCCCCGGTTTTTTCGCCGGAATATAGCCGGAAATCCAACCCGCCGAAAACGAGGCGTCAGAGACCACGATGTCATCTTCCTCAAGCCGTTTGGCGATCTCATTCATAATACGCGGCGGCTGGATCGGCAGCATATCGGAGGCAATTTCGACGGCTTTGTCGGCGTCACAGGCCGCTTTGACCTCGGAAATGCGGGCGAGCCAGTCGTTGTGCTCTGGCACATCGCCCAAAGCGGTGCCAAGCGCCAAAACGGTCTCGCGCACATCGCCCATCAGCGCCACGGTCGGTCGGAACGTCCGGCCATGTTCGAGCGGATCGAAATCAATGGTGATGGTCGCTTGTTCCGGCAGCGGCAAAGACCAGTTCATGCCCGTGTTTTGGCTGACTTTCGAACCGCACCAAACCACCAAATCGGCCTCTTTGATCAGTTCAATGGCCGCTTTCGACCCCAGGGGGTTGAGCACCCCCGCCGCATAATCGCGCGTTTCCGGCACCGATCCTTTGCCCGAGAGGCTTGTCACCACAAGGCCATTAAACTTGTCGGCAAATTCCGTGACGATCTCGGCCGCACCCGAGCCATGCACACCGCCACCACAGACCAGAGCCGGACGTTTGGCCCGTTTGATCAGCGCGGCTGCGGCGGCAATCTCGCCTGCGGGCGCACAGCTGCGCATATAGGGCATCTGGACCGAACGATCATCGACCTTGATTTTCAACAGGTCTTCGTCCCAGTCCGCATCGAAAATATCATGCGGAATAATCAACGCCACGGGACCGGGGCGCGGCGAGGTGGCCACCCGAAATGCGGTACGGATCAATTCCGGCAGGGCCGCAACCGAGGGCACCAAATAGGCCTCTTTCGAGCAGCTCTTGAAAAAGCTGAGCTGATCAAACCCTTGACTGGCGATGCCCTTTTCTTTCAGCGGCAACCAATCCAGCGGCAACTCGCCAATGATCCCGATCATCGGGATCGAGGCATTGAGCGCCTCCAAAAAACCCGCAGGAAGCAGGTTCGCACCCGGTCCCACCGTCACGTCACAAATGCCGGGCTTGCCGGTCAGACGCGCATAAGCGTCGGCGGCATAGGCGGCATTGCGTTCGTCGCGCATCAGAATATGGCGGATACGATCGGTGCGGCGCGAAATGCCATCATGGAGCGCGGTGGTCTGTCCGCCGGGCATCCCGTAGACATATTCGACCCCGTATTGTGCAAGCATTTCAGCGATGAGGTCTCCGATATGAGCCATGATTTTTCCTTTCATTGGCAGTAGGATTCCGGGCCACAGCCGAGGGCTGCAACCGAAAGTCGATAAAAATGAGACGTTTAGACGTCAATGCGCGGCTGGGCTGGCCCGGCTTCGCGCGGCTTGGCGGTGCATCAAGGGCCGCAGTGCCGCATGGGTTTCAAGATAGATTTCCATCTGTGAACTGAGCTGCGCATGGCGCGCGGGATCAGGATGAATTTCGGAGCGAATGCGCACCATTGCATCGGCGGCCTGTTCCAGCGACGGATACAGCCCCGCGCCGACCGCCGCCGTGATCGCAGCACCAAAAGCGGTGGCCTCGCCCACATCGGGAATGCGCAGGGTGACGCCGGTGGCATCCGCGTGCATCTGCGCCCAAAATGGCGAGCGCAACACACCCCCGGCCAATGTCATGGTTTTGACCTCCAGCCCCCGCGCCTGTAGGCGGCCCAGAATATTGGCCGTGCCAAGCGCCACAGATTCCATCAACGCACGGGTGATGTCTGCGCGGCCATGTTTGAGCGTCAGCCCCCAGATCGCGCCTTGCAGATCGTAATCGGTGAAAGGGTTGCGATTGCCTTGCCAGAAATCGAGCACGACCAAACCATTGGCGCCGGGCGGGGCGGCTTCGGCTTGGGCCAACATCTCTTCATAGCCATTGTCGCCCTCATGCAGCAGATCATGCCACCACCGTAAAATCCCACCCGAGGACACTTGCCCGCCCTCCATGACAAACGCGCCTTGGCTGACGCAATCGGGATGCGGGCCAAACAGGCCTTCGATCTCGACATCTTCGGCCACCACCGGCAACACCAGATGCGAGGTGCCGGTGATCAGCGCGGTTTCGCCAGGGCGCAGGGTGTTCAGTCCGACCATGGCGACATAGGCGTCCGTGCCCCCCGCCACGACCAGCGTTTTGGGTGACAGTCCCATCTGCGCGGCCGCCTGCGCTGTGATCGGACCAATCGGATCGCCCAAGGCGGGCATGTCTTTGGGAAAGCGCTCGGTGATGCCCGCAAGCCCAATGGCGTCGAGAAAATCAACCGGCCAGCCCCCCGCCCGCGGATTGTAAAACCAGCGATTGATGGTGTGGTTCTGGCCAAGAGTGAGCTGCCCCGACAGGCGGAGTGCCATGTAATCCGTCATTTCGACAAACCAACGGCTGGCCGAATAGGCCTCTGGCGCATTGTCTTTGAGCCACATGATTTTCGGCAAAGCGGTTTCGGCAGAGACCCCCGCGCGTGATCGGCGCAGGGCCGGGTGTCCGGTATGCTCGATCCGGCGGGCTTGCGGCGAGGCGCGGTTGTCCATCCACAAAATTGCATCGGACACAGGCGTCAAATCGGCATTCAAAGACACCAAAGTGCTTGAGGTGCCATCAGCACAGATCGCCGCTATGCGCGCGGGATCAATGCTGGCCTCGGCAATGGCCCCACGCACCGCCTCACAGGCTGCGCGCCACCATGCATCCGGGCTTTGCGTCGCCCAACCCGCATGGGGGTAATGGGTGGGATAGGGGCTATCGACGATGGCAAGTACATCGCCCGCCACCGTGGCGATCAGCGCCCGCGCCCCGCCGGTGCCACAGTCGAGCCCGAGGATCAGATCTTGGGTCGCATTGGTCATATCAGGGGTCATATCACTGCCCCGCCGTCCGCGCGCCGTGATGGCTTGCGGCAATTGTGGCCACGATCAACCCGGTCAAAAGCAGGCCGCCTTGGATAATCTGACGTTGGAAATCCGGCAATCCCAGCAAGGTCGCCCCACTGAACAACACGCCGATAAACAGCGTGGCGGTGAGCGTACCCAAGATATTGGGCTTGCCTACCCGCACCATCATGCCACCCAACAGGACCACGGTCAGCCCGTTGATCAGAAAAGGCCCGCCAATCATCGGCTGGCCCGAAGACAGGCTTGAGGCAAGCAAAATTCCCGCAAGGGCAGAGCTTACACCCGAGAGCACAAAGAGGATGACGGTGAGTTTCACCACGGGCACACCAACGGCGCGCACAGCCGCTTCGTTTTGCCCCAATGCGTAGATATAGCGCCCAAAGCTCAGCCGTTCTTGCACGAACCATGCCACGGCGGCGATCAAAAGCACCGGCACCACGATCATCGGCACCGCACCGCCCAATGCGGGTTGCAACAGCGGTTCAAGCGGCCCCGGATCGGCGATGCGGATCACCGTGCCCTTGCCCAGAGCCGCCGCGATGGAGGCGCATATTCCGGCGGTGGAAATGGTCACGATCAGCGCGGGCAAGCGCATCGAGGCCACCAACCAGCCGTTGATCAGCCCGACCAAAGCTCCCGCCAAAAGCGCCACAACGATGGCCCCGCCCCAACTCCACCCCTGCGCCAAAGCATAGGCACAGATCATGTTTGAAAGCGCTGCGACCTGCATGAAACTGACGTCGATCTTGCCCGAGGCAATCACCCATGTCAGCCCCAGCACCATCACCACCATGATGGAAAAGGATTTGAGCACGGTGGCGATATTGACCGCATCCAAAAGCTGTGGACGTTGACTGGCGATCCCCAGGGTGACAACGATCACCGCCACGACCAGCCACAGATCGGTTGTGAGCCGCGCGATCTTACGCCCACGCGGACGGCTTTGTGCGAATTTTACTGTTGAGGTCATGGTCATGCGTCGCTCCCTTTTGCGGTGGGTTTTTGCGGCCAAAAGAGGAACCGAAGCGCCTCCAATGTGCCACGCGCACCGTCAGAGAAGGCCAGCACACCGATCAACAAGATCAAACTGACCACGCCGTCGCTGTAGTAATAAGGCAGACCCATCAAGGCGAAGCCGTCGAGCAGCATTGTAATCAACAAGATCCCGCCAAAGCTCGCGATCACGGAGGTGCCGCCCATGATGGCCGCGCCCAAAAACACCCCGGCATAGGCGGGCATCATCAGATTGGCGCCTTTGTTGGTTTCGGCTGTGCCGGATTCGGCGAGGATCAGAAGGACGGCCAGCACGGTACACATGGCGCAAAGCACATAGGCCAAGGCGACAAAACGGCGCGTGGCGATGCCGGAAAAATGCGCTGCCATCGGGTTTTCACCCGTCGCGTAAAATGCAAGCCCGGTGCGGGTGCGGCTAAGTACAAACCACGCCAGCGCGTAGATCGCCACCAAAAGCCACATCGACACCCCCAGCCCCATGAGCTTGGCATCATTTAGATCGGTGATACCGCTGGTGAAGAAGTTTTGAAAAATCGAACGCCCACCAGTGTAGATAAAGGCCAACCCTGTGCCGATGGAGCCCACCGCAATGGTGGTCACAATATCGGGCAGACCAAAGCGACTGATCGCGATACCGGAAATCCCCCCGATCACAGCGCCCAGCGCCAGCCCGGCGAGGATCACCGACCAGAGCGGCCATCCGGCAGCAATCAGCGCGCCCATCGACATGGCACAAAAGGCCGCGACACCCGCAATCGACAGGTCAAATTTACGCACGATCACCACGAAGGTCAGCCCAAGCGCGGCCAAGCCATTGGCGGCCATGTGTCGGGCGATGCCATTGAGACTGACGTAGCTGAGAAATCGCGGCTCAAGCGCGCCAAAAATCGCGGCCACAATCAGGACCAGTGCAACAAACCCCAACCCTCGCGTCGAATGACGCATACGGTCTTTCCAAGTTCTCATAGCGATCCCTTCCCCATAATCCCGGCCATCAACAAATCATCGCGCGAAAACACGCCGCTCTCGGGTTCGACGTGTCGGCCCTTGTGCAACGCGATGGTCCGGTCCGCCACGCCATGCACCTCGTCACAATCGCTCGACACAACAATCACCGCCGCGCGCTCTGACAAGTCGCGCATCAGACCGTAAATTTTGGCGCGTGCGCCGATGTCGACGCCAACGGTGGGTTCGACGAAAATGTAAATATCCGCCTCGCTATAAAGCCCTTTGGCCAAAACGATTTTTTGTTGGTTGCCGCCGGAAAAGCCCGACGCGGGCGTATTCAGATGCGGCGGATGCAGCGCGACCTGATCGGTCAAACGCTGAATATCACTGCGTAATTGGCGACTCTTCAGACCCCAACGCCCGCCCGCCGCACGGCGCAGGTTGGCCATCGGCACGTTGAACAGGGAATGTCGGCTCAAAGCCAAGCCTTCGGTTCTACGATCCCCCGGCACGAGGAAAATCCCGGCATCCAACGCCTCACGCGGCTTGCGCAGGCTGACGGGCTTGCCGTGAATGCGGATCTCGCCCTGATCCGGGGGATCGACGCCAAAGATCGACTTGGCCAACTCGTCACAGCCGGAGCCGACCAGACCGAAAAGCCCCAAAATCTCGCCGCGATGGGCCGTAAAAGACACGTTCTCAAAGCCATGCGTCAGGCTCAGATCCCGCACCTCCAAAAAGACATCGCCGCGCGCGTCTGGATCGGCTTTTTTGGGGAAAATATCGCCCACCGCTTCGCCCAGCATCAAATCGGCCAAGGACACGCCAGAGCTGCGGGCTTCGTCCACGCTCATCCGTGCGACACAGGCACCGCCACGAAAGACCGAAAAACTGTCGGCAATGGCAAAGACTTCTTCGAGTTGATGGGTGATATAGATGATCGCGATGCCCTGCGCACGCAACTGGTTCATCAGGGCAAACAGGTCTTCGCGCTCAACATCGGTCAGCGTCGAGGTCGGTTCGTCCAGAATAAGTACGCGGATGCCATCCACAGCAATCGCTTGCAGGATCGCGACGGCTTCGCGTTCGACGGCGGACATTTGACCCACCTCCTGGCTCAGATCAATCGGCACGGCAAAACGCGCCAAAAGCGCATCGGCGCGCGCCTCAAGTGCTTCGCGATCAATCCGGCCCATCAAACTGCGGGAGGCGGTTTCACGACCCAGGAAAATATTGTCGAGGCCACTCATATCCGGCACCAGTTCCGGGTGCTGTTGAACGGTGGCAATCCCGGCGCGGATCGCATCTTCTGGGGCGCGAAAATGAACATCCTCACCGCCAATGCGGATCGTGCCGCTGTCCTTCTGGAGCGCGCCAGACAGAATTTTGATAAAGGTCGATTTGCCCGCACCGTTGATGCCCAAAAGCGCGTGCACCTCTCCGGGTTCAAGGCGGAAATCAACGTTGCGCAGGGCCTGAACGGGGCCAAAACGCTTACAGACATCCGAGGCGATTAGAACGGGCGCACCCATGATCTCAACTCCTGTGATAAGCGGAAAATTGAGGGGAGGGCAAAACCATCGACCCTCCCCCCGGATGAAATGGTCTTAGAGCGCGCGGCTCCAGCCCATTTTTTCCGCTTCGCCCGGAACATCGAAATTGTCCGGAATGCCGTCTTGCAGCATGTCTTTGGTGACCGCGTAGGTCGGGGTCGAGATCAGGCGCGGCGTGTTGCGCCCGGCCAAAAGTTCATGGGCGTAGAACACATCGAGATAGGCCATCTCATAAAAGCTCTGCGCCATGGACAGTTTCAAAGGCGTGTCGGCTGCGATGTAGTTGAACGCCTGAGAGCCCCCATCAATCCCGGTCAGGATCAGATCATTGCGCCCAGCAGCGCGGGCCGCCAAAGTGCCCTCAACAGCCGCGCCATCCCAAGCACACCAGATCGCATCGACATCCGGATGGGAGGTGAGGATGTTATCCACGGCCTGACGCGGCGAGACATTGCCCGCCAAGGCAAAGGCCCATTCGGTGACGATTTCGACCTCTGGATAGCGACGCAAGGTCCATTCCATCCCCAAGGTGCGCTGGTCCCAGCTTTCGTTTTGCGGCAGCATGACGCGGGCAATTTTACCTTTGCCGTTCAGGGCTTTACAGATGTATTCACAAGAATACTGGCCCATGCCAAAGTTGTTCGACATGGCCGTTGTGGTGACGATGGCGCCGGGCACGGCGCTGTCGGCACAAAACACCGGAATACCTGCGGCAATGGCGCGCTCAACCGCGGGGGCGATGGCGACAGCATCGGCGGGAGTGATAAACAAGGCCTCGGGCTTTGTCGCGACAAGCGAGTCGATCTGATCGGACTGGACGCGCGCATCAAAGCCCGCATCGGTCATGGTCAATTCACCGCCAAGTTCCGCCACAGCCGCGTTAAAGCCGTCCTGCAAGTGACGACCAGAGTCATATGTGGTCCAGCCAAGCGATGCCGCGAATTTGCGACCAGCCGCCTGAGCGCGCATCTCTTTTGGCCAAAGGGCAACACTGGCCGCGACCGCCGCCGTCCCAGCCATGAACATTCGGCGGTTCAATCCGCCTTGGGTCGTTTCCTCAGTCATTGTTCTTTCCTCCACTGTTTTACCGCCCTGTTTGGGTCGGCTTTTGTTGCCCCATGGCCCCCTCCTCAGGGTGCATGGGCCAGATTTCAGCAGCTCGCGACCGCGCCCTTCCAGCGATCAAAAGCCTCCGTGTAACTGTCCAGATGCGCAGGCTCAGGCCCGATGGAACCCTTCAGATCGGGACGACGCAGCACCGAGGCCGGGACCGCATTGGTCGCCGCGATCATACCCAACCGGGCCGCGCCATAGGCCGCGCCAAGCGCGCTGCCGCGCGGGATGTCCAACTCAAGGTCAAGCGTATTGGCCAACATCGACAACCACAGGTCCGATTGCGACCCGCCGCCAATGGCCAGCAACCGACGCAACTCGGTCCCACTGGTGCGGAACGCATCGGCGCATTCGCGGATGGCAAAGGCCACGCCCTGCATCACCGCCTGTGTCATCGCCGCATCATCATGTTGATGCGCAAGCCTAAAGAACCCGCCGCGGATTTTGGCATCCGAGCGCGGCGACCAGCAGCCATCGAGAAAGGGCACAAAGATCAGATCCGTGGCCGGGCGCGGCATATGGCCCAAGGCTTGGACCAATTCTGCCGGGCTGGCTTTGAGCCGGGCGGACAGCCAGGTCAGGCACGAGGTGGCCGAAAGCACCACCGACATTTGATGCCAACGATCGGGCACAGCATGGCACAGCGATTCAATGGCGTGATCTCCAGCCAATCTCGGGGTGTCATTCGCGACAAACAGCACGCCGGATGTGCCCAGGGACACGGTGCCATCGCCGTCCTCGATTACGCCGGTGCCACAGGCGCCGCAGGCATTGTCACCACCGCCCCCCGCCACAACCGGGCAGCGCACCATGCCCCAACGCGCCGCAAGTTCAGAGCGCAACCGCCCGGACACGGCAGTGCCTTCAACCAGTCGCGGCATCTGGCTTTGATCCAAACCACAGGCCGATAGCATTGTGTCCGACCAATCGCGTCTGTGCAGATCAACCCACATCGTGCCGCTCGCATCGGCCAGATCGCTAACCTTTTCACCCGTGAGCAACAAGCGAACATAATCTTTCGGCAACAACACGGTGCGGATGGCGTTAAAGGTCTCCGGCTCGTGACGACGCAGCCACAGCAGTTTGGTCGCGGTCACACCCGGCGTTGGTTTGCGTCCAACATGATGCATCAAATCGGGCACCGCCTCTGACAGCTCCTCGCATTCAGGCGTGCTGCGCGTGTCGTTCCACAGGATCGCCGGACGCAGCGGCTTGTTTGCGTCATCCAGAACAGTGGCCCCATACATCTGACCCGACAGGCCGATGCCTTCGACCGCCGCCATGGCTGTGCCATGATTGGCGCGCAACGCATCAAGAGCCTCACCCACTGCGTCCCACCATAAGGCGGGGTCTTGTTCAGACCATCCAGGGCGTGCGCGCGTCACCTCAAGCGGTCGCGAGGATGCCTCGGCAACCAGCTGTTGATCCGCATCCATCAGGATACACTTTACCCCGGACGTTCCGAGATCTATGCCCAGAAACATCGGCTTCTCCTCCCTAATTTCACCGCCTCCTCAAGCGGCTGTGCCTGCGACCTGCCACGGGCTCCTCTTCCCGTGTGAGCCTGAGCTCAGGCGCTTTGTCGCGTCGTCTGTGACCCTTCCATGTAGTGTTCAATGGCGTCAATTTGCGACGGGCTTAACCGCAGCCCTAACTTGCTGCGATGAAACAGAATATCCTGCGCCGTATTGGCCCATTCGCGCTGGCGCATGTAGTCGATTTCACGCGCGGTCAGTCCGGCGCCAAAATCAATCCCTAGGTCAGACCGCTTTTTGGCCATCCCAAGCATGTTCGGCGCGCGGGTGCCGTAAAAGCGAACCAAGCGGCGCGCTTCGCTTATTGAGAGAAAGCCATAGCGAGACTGTAGTTTTCTGACCTCCGCCTCGAATGTCCCGGGATCGAACTCCCCGCCCGGCAATGATGTCGTTCCGGTCCAGCCAGACACAAGTTTTGCGCCGTTTTGCGGGGCCTTCAAACAGGTCTCGATCCTTTCCATGGCTGATTCTGCAAGCCGTCTATACGTCGTGATTTTGCCGCCAAAGACCGACAGGATCGGGGCTTTTTCACTCTCATCGACTTCCAAAACGTAATCACGCGTCGCCTTTTGCGCGTCTGAACTGCCGTCATCATAGAGCGGGCGCACGCCGCTATAGGTCCAGACCACATCGCTGACCGACACCGGGCGTTTGAAATACCCGGACACCAGTTTGCACAGATATGAAATCTCTTCCGGTGAGGCGGCCACATCGGCGGGATCACCGGGGTAGTCGCGATCAGTGGTGCCGATCAGCGTGAATTTATCCTCATAGGGGATGGTGAACACGATCCGCCCGTCATCGTTTTGAAAGATGAAACAGCGGTCGTGATCATAGAGTTTCGGAACCACGATATGCGAGCCCTGGACCTGACGCACCCGGCCTTTTGGCGGGCGCTGTGCAACGGTGCGCGCCACGTCATTGGCCCACGGTCCGGCTGCGTTGATCACCATACGCGCACGAATCACCTCATCGCGCCCCGTGTCCAGATTGCGGGTGGTCACGGTCCAGCCGCCGTCGGGATGGGGGTTGGCGCTTGTGCAGCGGTGGCGGGCACGGATGGTAGCACCGCGTTCCTCGGCATCAATCGCATTGAGAATGACCAAACGGTTGTCCTCGACCCAGCAGTCCGAATATTCGAACCCGAGTTTCAAATCCGCCCGCAGGCCCGCGCCAATCGGCCCGGTTTTCAAATTGACCCGCGCGGTGCCCGGCAAGAGTTTGCGCCCACCCAAATGGTCATAGATGAACAAGCCGAGGCGCAAGAGCCACGCCGGGCGCATCCCTTTGGAATGCGGCAAGACAAAACGCAGCGGGCGTACGATATGCGGCGCGATGTTCCACAAGACTTCGCGTTCGATCAGGGCTTCCCGTACCAGCCTGAATTCGTAATGCTCCAAATACCGCAAGCCACCGTGCAACAGCTTGGTTGAGGAGGACGAGGTGGCCCCGCCCATGTCGCCCTGTTCGCACAGATAGGTGGAGTAGCCCCGCCCGACCGCATCGCGCGCAATGCCACAGCCGTTGATGCCGCCGCCGATGATGGCAAGATCGTAAAGGTGATCAGACGCGGGATCAGACATGAGCCGCCTCCCGCGCCGGGACGGGGCGCGCGCTCAGGATGCGTTCGGCAATCTCGACAAAGCCCGCGCCGCCCTCGGACGGGGCGACAAAGGCCGGGGGGGCAAAGCTGCCCGGTTCAAAATCGCGCACATTGGCGACACCGCAGGAATTTGGGAAAAACTCAAACATCGGGCCGTCATTCGGACTGTCACCCGCAAAAATGATGCGCGCACGGTCCGCGTCCAGATCCATCCCAAGGATGTCCTTGGCAAAGAGGCGGCTCATTGACAGTTTATCGTAATTGCCAAACCAGCCGTTCACATGGATCGAGGACAGTTTGGCGACCGCCCCAGCCTCTTTGAACATATCAAGGATCAGTTGCACCTGATCATCGGGCAATGCGGGCACGTCTTCGCAGAAATCAATCGCCAGATCGGCTTCGCGATACAGTTGATCCGAAGCGATCCCGGCACCGGGCACTTTGGCCAAAATATCCTGACGCAGCACGTCAAGACGGAACCGGTTTTTACGGCGCTCTTCTGCGGTGGCAAAAAACTTTTGCCGCATCACCCGCTTTTCGCGGTCATAGGAAAAATAGAACGCACCGTTTTCGCCCACGATCCCGGCCACGGGCCAAAGCCGCGCGATCATATCGCACCACCCGGCGGGGCGTCCGGTGATCGGCACCACGGCAAGCCCCGCATCGGCCAACCGTTCCAAAGCGGCATAGGCGGCGGCGGGCAATTGGCCGTCCGTCGTCAGCGTGTCGTCAATGTCGGTCAAAACCGCCACACAATTGGCCAGTTGGCCATCGTCAAGTTCGCTCAGCGGACGCATCAGACCCACTCCTCAATAAAACTGTCCAGAATGCCCATGTCATCGGCGAGATCGAGCATGGAGTAGCGGTCGCGCATCTCGCGGCAATGTCGCAGGGCGTCGATATAAAGGCCGCGTTCAAGGCCGATTTCGTCATAGGTGGCGCCGCCGCCAGAGGCGCGCAGATGTCGCGCCATGTCGTCCGGGGCCAGCATCATCGCGCGCAATGTTGTGCGCAGCTCAGGCCAGATTTCGGCCAATTGACGGTTGAATGTCTCTGTGGCCTGCACATCCATCGCTTTGGCGCGGGAGGCCTTGAGACAATCCTCGACCGCCGCCGCCGGATAGCGCGCGCGGATCGCGGCCTCATCGGGTTGCCAGCCGCGAATGCGCGGGGCCTCCTCCAGTGAGAGGATGTGATCTTGCAGTCGTGCCATGGTGATGGACGCCACACCGACCTGTTGACCATGAACGGTGCCGGGATGGCGGTCTCCGGCAAAGCTGTCGATCCAATGGGAAATCTGGTGTTCGCCCATCGAACCGGGATGGCTCATGCCAACCACAGCGATCCCCAACCCGCCAAGGGTCAACAGCCGTTGCAAGTAACCGATGGCATCATGTTCGCCCTGACCCAAATCGGCGGAACGGCGCAGCACTTCGGCTTCGTCGTCTTCTTGCAAAAGATAGGGCGCGGTCGCATAGCGCGTGCCCAACATCACATGGGAAAAATACCAATCGACCTGTGCCGTGGGCCGACACAGGGAATCGCCCAAGCCCGCGCCGATCAAATATTGCGGCGCTTTTGAGGACACGTCGATGTCGATAAAAACGCCTTTGGCCGCATGGGCATTTTGCGTGGTTTTCAGGCCGGACTCGAGGGTGATCGATGCGGTCGAAGAGGTGTAGCCATTCATCGAAGGCGCCGTGCCGAACACACTATAGGCGCGCCCGTCGAGATAGGTGGCGTATTTGCACAGATCGTTAATCGTGCCAGAGCCGACCGCAATCAACGCGTCATGATTGCGGGTCAGTTTTTGCAGATCACGCACCTGCCTTTCGTCGGCATGTGGATGATTTAAAACGGTGATCTCCGCCTTACCCTGCATGTTGCGCGCAACATCCGCGCCCATCACTTCAGCCGTGTCCGCATCACACACCACCGCATAGCTTTGCGCTGGCATCACAGCGTTCACCATGTCGTGGGCGGTGTCGGCAAAGCCGTCACCGATGTTGATGTTGTTGAAAGGAACATCAACAGCCAGCCCTGTATCGGGGTCGCGCCAGTTGCCCTGAGTGACCTCGGTGATGAGGGCATTCCAGCCAGGTGTCGCGCGTTCTGTGATTGAAAGCGGCATGGTCATTTGCTCCTCCCTCGCAAATTTCTCACTTGTATTGAAAGTTGCCAGATAGTTGTGACATATGTCAATAGCATTATTCATATGGTATTGGCATATGTCAAAGAGCTTGATTTCCAGAGGTTTCAGGTTGATTGTCAGTCTGAATTTCATAAAAGCATCACTTTAAGGAGCACACATGCCGGGCAAACACGACAAAACCGACGAGGACTCACGCCACGCCACCCGGCGCGCCGTACCGTCGCGGTTTGGCATGGATGAAGTGCTTTGGGCGGCATGGCTTTATTATGAAGAGGGTCAAAAGCAGGACAAAATCGCCGATCAGTTGGGGATTTCACGCGCCTCTGTGTTTAACCTGTTGCAAAAGGCGCGCGATGAGGGGATCGTCAATATCTCCATTGACCCCTCACGGATCGCGCGGGCTGATGTGGCGCTTGAACTCTGTGAATTGAGCGGCCTGTCGGAATGCTATGTCCTGCCCACGCCGCAAGACCCCGCCACATTGGCCAATGAAATCAGCCATCTGGGCGCACGGGTCTTGGAAGCACGATTGCAGGCCGATGATACGATTGGTGTCGCCTGGGGGCGCACGGTGCTGTCGCTGTCAAAGCACCTCACAAGTATGCGCCATCCCAATATCACAGTCGCACAAATCACTGGCAGTGCGGTTGCGACGTTTGATTTTTCACCGGTTCTCTGCACCACAAATATCGCAGATCGCCTCTCTGCGCGCTGTGTGAACCTTCACGCACCGGGGGTTGTGTCTACGGCTCAGGTCAAAGACATTTTGTTGAACGAGCCCGAAATCCGCAATCACTTTACCCTGTTGCAACAGTGCACAAAGACCATCTTTGGCGTCACCCAACTGGATGGCGAAACACTCTTGGAGCAAAGCGGTTTCATGTCCGACGCTGCCTTACAGGTCTACCGCGACCTTGGCGCTGTGGGCTTTGCTGCCGGGTATTTCTTTGATGCTGAAGGCCAAATTGTACGCAGTGAATTCGACGAGCGCCATATCACGATGGCGCTGGATGATTTGCTCAACGTACCCGAACGGATTTGCATTGGCGGCGCGCCGCAAAAAGTTGGCGCGATTTATGGGATGTTGCAGGCCCGAATAGCCAATGTACTGGTCACGGATGAGACCACAGCGCAAAGCCTGATTGACCACTATAAGCAGCGCACCTGAGATCAGGATCGGCGTTCGTTACCTTGGGACCGCGCGCAAGGCGAGAGTGCCAACCGTTTCACTGATCCATTGGCGCGATTGGACGAGGTTTCGGCTGCCTCGTTCGACCCAGAACAGATTGCGGAAGCGGATTTGGCCATTGCGGCAGGTTTCGTAAAAAAGATCCGTGTCGGCAGTATAGGGTCCCAGATCGACATCGGCCTGCCTTTGACGTTCAACTTCGCAACGGAAGGCCAGAGTTTCGGCCTGGCTCTCGCCATTGAGCAATGTGACAAAACGTTCGGTGACCCCGCTACGCCCGGCTTTCAGCGCAGCAAGAGTCTGTGAGGGATCGCCCGCAAGCTGATCTCCCCCCATGCCGCGGGTGGCAATGATCATACCATTCTTCATGCCAAGCGATAGCTTATCGAGAGAAATCCAGGTTTCCTCACCTTTGGCATTCGTGGTTTGACGCACAAAGATCGTATAGGCCTGTTTTTTGGCTTCGAGCGACACAAGGTAAGTGGGCGCGCCGGTTTGTTCGTAGGCGAGAAAGGTCGGATCTGGCACGACTTCGCCCTGCCCGCTCACGAGTTCTTTCAAAAGGTTGGATTTTTCGGCATCCGACGAACAGCCGCTCAAACCAGCAAGGAGCGCGAACATGAAACCAAGTGGGCGCAAGACGGTCATACAGGTCATCTCCAGAATTTCCCCCAACGGTCTTCCAGCTCACTTGTATGGCTGTTTCTCACAACATCATACAGCCGGTTGCGCACATCAAGCCGCGCGCCACCATCACGGACGACAGGACGAATGGTCGTTCCATATCCGCCTTGGGTCGCGGCCCCGGTCAGCCAATCAACAGGAACGGAGAAGCGGATGCCCTTGTCAAAGGAGCCTTCACCGAAGTCGTCAAAGGACACATCGGTGAGCGTAAAAAACGCCCCGACACGGAAACCATTGTCAAATTCGCGGTCCACAGAGAAGGTCGCGCCATAGTCACCCGCAAGATAGCGCCCGACATCCAACTGACCGAGATAGCCACGGCCAAAATCGTAATAGGCAGAGGCGTGACCTGTCACAATGTCATAGTTTTGAAAGCCAAACATTTGGTCGAAATCACGTTTTTTGACGTAGTTGAGTTCGGCACCAAGGGCCAGCGGACCATTGACGGGTTTCCAAAGCACTTCGCCGGAGACACCGCCGTACATTGTCTCAAGATACCCAACCGTGGCACGGCCATAAAGATTTTTACCGGGACGAAAGAAATACTCAGCCGTCAGATACTTGATCTCCAAATCCGATTGCTTGGCATATTCCGCACTGTCGGTGCGAACATGTGGCAAAACGGAATTTGAGGGGCGTGTGCTGGTATCAAGGTTCCCAGCGACCGGCTGACGCACCGCCGCCGAAAAGACAAGCCCCCGCGCGGGTTCTAACGAGGCCGCAGCTTGGACGCCAAAATCGGCACGCACGGGGTTGTCCGGGTCAAAAAGGGAGGGATCAAGGTAGGGCGTGATCCGCCAGTTGAATTTGGGGTAAATGCCCGCAATTGGGGCCGCTTCACTGTGGCCGGCATCTTCAAAATTCGCACGGGCAAAGCTGCGCCAGCTTCCGTCCAGATCGTATTCAAGCGATTCGAGATCGCTGCGGCGCAGGGTTGTGCGTGAGGTTGTGACCCCATTTGCCATCGCTTCCAAACGGAACGTGGTGATGTCTGCCGGCAATTGGTTTGCCAAAACACGCGCGGCCCGGCCAAGCGCCTGTGCTTCTGCCGGGTAGCGACCATTGACGAAACGCACCGTGGCTGTGTCGCCCTCGATTGTGATGCCTTCGAGCGTGAGGCCCTGATCTTTGAGAGCCATGGACAGAGAGCTGTCTTTTTGGCGGACACTGTTCGCATCCCATGACAACGCCGCTTGGGTTTGACGTGGCATAAGGGTTGGCGGGGCTTCTTCTATACCGCTCGGGTACTTAGGCTTTTGCGGGGTGATCGGAATAGACCCCCTGATACCGATTTCTGAGCCGTGAAGGGCATAGACGGATACTTCAGCCCCATTTTTAAACCCGTAGGAGAGGGCAGCATTGAACGGGGTTTTGTGATCAAACCCTGCATTCGCACTTTCAATCGAGTAGGCGTCCGAAGAGTATTCTGCTTTGAATGTCAGACGAGGATTGATTTGATAGGCTAGCCCGCCAAACAAGGCTGCGTCGCCATGGAACCATTGGCTGAAATCAAGTTGCCCTGTCCCTCCACTCGCTCCGTAATTGCCTTCGGTCCGTGTTTTGAAACTGTCTGATACGAGCCCTAAAGGATTAGAAAATCCACCATAACTGCCAAGTCGGCCCCAGCCTAAACCGCCAGTGATAGACAAGCGATCTTTTATGAAGTGTTTGGTTGCTGCGAGATATTCTGAACCATAAACTCCCGTCCCGCCAAAATCGCGCAGACCAATGACAATGGAGGGACTGTAATCTGTTTCATCAACCAATTTGTACCCAAAATCAAAGCTGCGGTCGTAACGTGCACCGAAAACTCCTCCGCCTCCGTCATAATTCTCGATGATGGCATATCGGAACGTTCCAAACGCACGAGGAGTGATTTGAAATGTTAAGTTATACCGCTGAGTGCCGACATAGTTTGTTGCTGAGAGCTGTAGAGTGCCATCTTGAAAGACTTCGCCGGTGGGCATATCGATCAGACCAGGCGTCCCGAATGTAGACACGGGTAATCTAAGCTGCACTTCGTCAGCGAAGGCGGGATCCAACATCAAAAAAGCGCTGGTCCAGAGCCCCAATAGCGTCCGCTGTTTGATCACAATCCATACCCCTGCTGTTTGGAGCACAGTAGCAAAGAAAGAGAAAACCCAAACGGGCTCTGTTCGTTTTCGGACAATTAACTGCGAGCTTGTGTCTTTGATGCAATCCAAAATTGGCCTTTTGGGGCGGTGATCAGAATCCATACATCAGAATACCGACTGGGTGCGCCATGCAACGTACGATGGTTTTAAAATTTGGAAAAGTCTGTGGACTATCTTTTGCGTCAATCAACATGACAGGAGAGGCTAAAGCTGTCTGTTCTGTTTCGGAAAAGAAGGATCTCCAAATGACTGACCCATTCAAGAACCGTGCCCCCAACCTCAATGGTCCGGCCACCGATCTGATGCCTGTCACGCCGTCGGATACAACCGACCTGCCGAAGGTGGCGCTGGCGCTTTATGTCCAGACGGGGGGCAGTTTGTCGTTCATCACGCAGACCGGTCAGGTTCGCACGGTTACGGTGACCGATTTCTCGATCTTGCCGGTTGGGACGCGCCGGGTGCAGGCGACAGGAACGACGGCCACGAATATTCATGCCTTCATGATCGGGTGAGCCATGTTCGGATATGATTTCGGCTTTACCACACTCGGGGCACGCAGGGGGGAGACGGCGTTTTCGCCGGGCAAATTGCCTGGTCTGGTCGCCTGGTATGACCCTTCGGATCTGTCAACACTGTATCAGGATACCGCGATGACCGTGCCGGTCACGGCGGCGGGGCAGGCTGTGGCGGCGATGCGCGATAAAAGTGGCAACGGGGCGCACATGCTGCAAGCGACAGCATCTAAGCGGCCGATTTATCACGTTTCGGGTGGGCTCAAATACGTCGAATTTGATGGTGTTGATGATGGCATGTCAGCGGCGGCGTGCCCCATGGCAGGGGCGGACGAGGTCACCTTGTCCACCGCAGTGCGTGGCGTGTCGACAGGCACTATTGGGACGTTGTGCGAACTTTCGGCGATCAGTTCGAACACGGCAGGCACATTCGGTTTCTTTGAAGAGGGTGTGCAGGTGGGGGCCATCACGTGGCGCTCTAAAGGCACCAGCGATTCCCTTAAAACGGTGGCGCGGGGGGCGGTGCTGCCAGCGACGTCGGTCTATAGCTGCATGGGCAAGATATCGACCGATCTGAGCGTCGTCCGCCGAAATGGCGCTGTGCTCCTCAGCGCCGCTACCGACCAAGGAAGCGGCGCGTTCATTTCGGGCGCGCTCTATCTGGGGGCACGGGGCGGCAGCACCTATTTCTTCCGTGGCAATCTGTATGGCATGTGCCTGTTGAACAAGGTGCAGACTGCGCCCGACATTCTTCGCCTCGAAACCTATTGGAGCAAGAAGGCAGGCCTGTAACGGCTTGGCTGCCCGCAAATCCGCCCGTGGCAACACAGAACCGACGATGCGGCGCGAGAACGCGTGAATGCGGATAAGAAAGGGATGCACTACATGTAAATCACCTGTATGCTGCATGTGCAGAAGGCGGAGCCGATTTGGGCTGTGTCGCTTGACATTGAGAGAAGGTTTATGAACCCTGAAACTGGTCCTGCCTCGCGTCGCGTCGGCATTTTCACATATCATTTTTCAGACAATTTTGGCGCCGGGCTACAAGCCTACGGGTTGCGTGAATGGTTGCTTCGGCAGGGGGTCGTGGCAGAGTTTGTCAATTATCACCCAAGCCATGTAGAGGCTGGCGGGCGCTTTCAGTCGCCGTTCACCGCAGGCGGGCTCAAGGCCGATGCGAAGATCGTGTACCTGTGGTTGTCCCGATTGCGCCACGAATGGTTCGGAAATGCCGCGCAAAAGACGCTATTTCAGAAGTTTCAGCGTGAAACGTTGAATGTCAAAGGTCCGCGCCTGGCAACACTTGCCGATGTGGATGCCTACCTGTCCTCGCCCGAGGGGCGGTTCGATCTGCTCATTTGCGGCAGCGATCAGATCTGGGCGCCATCGCAACAGTTCGGCATCGACCCGGTCTATTATCTGGCGTTTCCCGGCGGGGCGCAGGGCGCGCGCCGTGTCGCCTATGCCCCGAGTTTCGGGCGTGCCTCGCTTGACCCTGCGTTCCGGGACGCTGCGGCGCAGCATCTTGCGGCATTCGATGGCCTGTCCGCGCGCGAAAAAAGCGGGGTGACGACGGTCGAAAACCTGACCGGGCGTGCGGTGGCCTGGGTGCCCGATCCGACGATCCTGCTGGGGGATTTCACGGGTCTGGTCCAAAGCCATGGGGCAGATATCGGCGAGGATCATGTGTTTTGCTACGCGCTGCGGACCGGAGCGGGCATTCACGATGTTGCGATGGCGGCATCGGCCAGATTGAACGCGCCGGTCTTGTCACCGTTTAACCCGCATCGGCGCTGGCGCGAGATCGGGCAGACGATTTACCCTTCGCCCGAGCAATGGGTCGCCCATCTGGCCAAATCAAAATATGTCGTGACCAACTCTTTCCACGGCACGGTTTTTTCCATCCTGTTCCGCAAACCCTTCCTGAGCGTCGAACTTCCGGGTTCGCGGGCCGCGCTGAATGAGCGCTCCAGAAGCCTGCTGCTAGCGTTGGGCCTGGAAGAGCGGATGGTGGACGGCAGCGATGCCTCGGCGGTGCAACGGATGCTGGACCGTCCGATCGACTGGGACAGTGTCACCCCGCGTCTGACCGATTTGCAATCCGCCGGGCGGGCCTATCTGACCCAGCAAATTTCCGAACTCGATATCTCCCAACCGATGCGCAGGAGCGAGACAGAATGAATACGCCCACTCCAACCACCGACACGATGGTGCTTCCCCCGCTGTTGTCTGCTCGGCAGATTCCGTTTGAATTGGATGTATCCCTTGCGAGCAGAACCTACCTGCGGACAGGGGGCAAGGCCACGATATACGTGAAGCCCAAAACAGTTGATGAGTTCGCGGGCGCCGTTGCTATTCTTCACGAGACTGGCCTGCCTTACAAAGTGATAGGCAATACGTCCAACCTGCTGTTTCTGGATGATGCTGATTATAGCGTCCTGATTTCGACGCTGGGTCTGAGCGAGATCGTGTATGACGCGGAGGCAGGCGTCTTGGTTGCCGATTGCGGCGCGATGATGCCGCAACTTTCGCGGGAAGCACTGTGGAATAACGTCACGGGTTTCGAAGGGCTGGAGGGCATTCCCGGCACCATCGGTGGTGGTATTTTCATGAATGCGGGCGCCTATGGCACCGAACTTAAAAATAATCTTCTGAGCGCTTTGGTGGTGCGCCCGGATGGTCGTTTGGAAAACGTCGCGGCCGCCGAACTGGGCTTGACGCATCGGGCATCTGCTTTGCGTCGTGGAGAGTTCTCTGGCTTTGTGGCCCAGTGCACGTTTGCGGCGAAGTTGGGTGATCCCTCTATCATCTTCTCACGCATGGAAGTGGTTCATGCGAAGCGGCACAAGTATCAGGACTTTATGTATCCGAACCTTGGCAGCATCTATTCGGGTTCGCCCTATCGCGCCTTGGCGCGCAACGATAAAAAGCTCAAACTTCTGTCTGCGCTTTTTTACCTGTTCCGTTACGAATACAAGATCTTTCATCGGGAATCCCCGATAAACCGAAAATGGCTCAATGATCTTGTGTTGAAGACGTTTGAATTCGACTACGCGTTGCAGCCGTTTTCCGACAAAACGCTCAACTGCCTTGTTAATCGCGGGCAGGGAACGGCCGAGATGGTGCGGTTCATAAATCAGATGGAAGCGATGGTGGGAGATGTCATTCCTCTTGAGAATGAAATCGTAGGGGGATTCTGACGCCATGGCGAAACGTCTTTACGTCGATCAGATCCCGCGGGGTCTGAAGGGGCGACGTCTCATTTGGGAAACTGTTTATTTGCTGTTGTTTCGGCCGACACCACGGTTCGCACTGGGGAAATGGCGGTTGTTTCTGCTGCGCCGCTTCGGGGCGAAGATCGGTGCGGGATGCCGGGTCGCGCCGTCGTGTTTTGTCTGGGCGCCCTGGAACCTTGAGATGGGCATTTATGCCTGCCTTGCGGATGGGGTTGATTGCTATTCACAAGCCAAAATTACGCTGGGCGATTATTCTACAGTCAGCCAAAGGGCGTTTCTGTGCACCGCCTCTCATGATATTTCGAGCCTTGAGCGTCCCCTGTTTTCAGAATCCATCACCATTGCGGATCACGCGTGGGTTTGTGCCGAAGCTTTCGTCGGGCCTGGGATCAGCATCGGGGAAGGGGCCGTGATCGGGGCGCGTGCGGTTGTGACGCGCGACGTTGCCCCGTGGAAGATCATGGCTGGTAATCCCGCGCATGTGATCGGTGATCGCCAGATCAAAGGCGTTTCAAAAGCGGACTAAATCCACCCCTCGCGGACCAGCCAGTTATAGGGGGACAGGCTGGCCGCGCGGGCGTTCTGTTCGATCTCGAACAGTTTTGCCTCGACCAGCGTGCGATACCAGAAGGCTTGCAGGAAGTGGAAATAGAACCCGGCCTTGCCATCCAGAAAGCCACGGCCAAGCAGGTAGCGATAGAGAAAATACAACCCCGCCCGCAGCGTTGTCGGGATCCGGTTATAGATGTTTTCCTTGATCCAGCGCTTGCGGGCGGCTTGCCCTGACAGTTTCACATCAGAGGTCTTGCGGCCCTCGGCAGCCTCGATCCGGGCAATCGCCTCAAGCGTCGCATAGCCGTTGTGCTTTTCGATCCACCAGCTCAGATCGTTGAGGTTTTCATCAACCAGGTCACCGCCGTCCAGAACGCTGGTGTGCGGGGCTTGCAAAACGATGTGTTCGTCCATGCGGCGCTGTTCCATCCGTCCCTGACCCGTGCGCCAGAGCCGCAGGATCTTGAGCGGGTAAAAGAAGCCATGCGTGATCGGGCGCCCCAGAAAAACGATCTTGCGGCGCAGGTAATAGCCGTTAATTCCCGCCGCCGTGCTGATCTGACCCAATGCCCGGCGCAGCCCCGCGTCCAGATATTCGTCGGCGTCGATCCGCAGCGTCCAGTCCGAGGTGACCCCGACCGTATCAAGCCCCCATTGAAACTGCGCCGCATGCCCCGGCCAGGGGTTCTGAAACACCTCTGCGCCAAGGTTTCGGGCGATTTCAATCGTGCGGTCGGTGGAAAAACTGTCGATCACACAAACCCGCTCGGCCACCCCCGCAAGCGAACGGATGCAACGTTCGATATGTTGCTCTTCGTTGAAAGTGAGGATGATGGCGGTGATGCTTGGAGTCACTGGCTGATCTCTTCAAGGACGGTGCGCAGGGCATTTGCGGCCCCGTCGAGCGAAAAGTTTTCACGGTGGCAGGCACGCGCAGCTTCGCGCATTTCATCTTTTCTGGCAGCCGGCAGCGTGATCCAGTCTCGCAGCAAACCGGAGAAATCGTCCACCTCGTCACGGCCGATAAATCCCGCGCGCGCCGCAGCGATTTCGCGCCAGATGTTTACCTTGTCGGTCGTAATGACCGGCAAGCCACAGCCCAGGGCCTCGGCCACCGCGATCCCGAAGTTTTCCTGATGGGAGGGCAGGGTGAAAGCTTCTGCTCCGAAATACGCGCCCCATTTGGCCTCACCCGTGATCATCCCCGGGAAATGTATGCGCTCCGAAAGCCCCGCCGCCGCGGCCTGTTTGCGCAGCTTCGCCACCAGCCCGACCTGATCGGGGCCTGCGATGACCAGATGCAGATCGGGACGAGCCGCCGCGTTCCGTGCGAAGGCCTCCACGAGAATATCCGCCCCCTTTTTTTCATGGATACGGGACAGGAAAAGCAAATAGGGGGCGGTGCCAAGTTCGGGGCAAAGCGCGCGAAAACGCTCTGCGTTGGCGGCAGCATTTCCAACCTCTGGAACGGCAGCGCCATAGGCGACAACTTGCCCCTGGTAATGCGCACCCCGAAATACGTTTCCGGCCAACTTCATTTCCTCTTGCGAGGTGAACAGCACTATTTGCGCACGATTGAGCACTTTGCCCTGCTGTGCCCACCAGAACATCTGCTTGGCAAAATGTTTGCGGGGGTATGCGGCGCGGAACCAAGGGTCCATCATGCCGTGGGTGAACACCACATAGGGCAGGCCCGCCCGGAGCAACGCCCGACCGCCGCCAACGACCGCATAGTTCCAAAGCCCATGCACGACAGCGGCGTCGTAGTCCTGAGCATGTTGGCCGATCCAGCGTTTCAGCTTCGGCGTATAACCATAGCGGCGGATCAGCTTGCCCATTGCGTGCACCCGGAACGGGAAGGCGGCGACATGCGGGCTGTCCGGGGGATCAAGTGATAGAACCTCTGTCTCTATTCCCATATCGCGATGCAGCACTGCCGACCGCATCATCCCTTCTCCCGGCCCGCCTTGGGCAGGATCTACGCTGGCAATGATCCTTAGAACGCGCATAGTCATATACCTCTATTGTCCGTGCGGGGCCGCGGCCGCGCCAGGCGTTTTTCTGATGAAGCGCGCGGGGTTGCCTGCCCAAATCTCGTTCTCGGGGACCGAGCGTGTCACGACACTGCCTGCGCCGATCACGCTGTTGCGTCCGATCCTTACGCCTTTGAGTATGATCGTATGGGCGCCGACGAATACATTCTCTTCCAATACGACGGCACGCGAGGCCCCATAACGTTTTCCCGAAACTTCGGCGGCTCTCTCGCTTGGGTCCAGGCTGTGAAAGTCCGTGTCGTAAATTTTTACGCTCCCGCCGAGTTTTGTCATCCGGCCAATCGTAATTTCGCTGTCGCTCACCAAAGTACAGTTGGACATGCCGACGTTTTCGCCAATGGTTATCTTGCCGCCGCGCATGGTCAGGCAAGCGCGTCGATCACCGCCGATGGGGTTATATGCGGGGCCAGAGTTGATCCGAACTCCGGCTGCGATCTGAACTTGCCCCCTTCCGCGGATCTCCAGTCGTCCGCGAATTAACCCCGGCTCTGCGCAGTCAACACTTTTGTAAGCGAACAGTGCGCGGTTCCACAGGGAATTGAAAACCCGAGTTAACATTGAAATGAGGCGCATCGCTTAGCCACTCCTTCGAGCGAGAGCGCCGCGCAGTCGCCGGGCCACCATTGGCGCTGCGCGCCACGGGGTCACGAGCGAGATCGCGACAAATTGGAACAGTTTGCGGGTCTTCGAAGTCGCCAGCAGCGAGAAACAACTGACCCAGCTATAGGAAATGATGGTTGCGATTGCGGCGCCTTGGGCCCCGAGCCGCGGAATCAGCACCAGATTCAAGACGATATTGAGCAAGACCCCAATGATATCGGCGATCATCCCGAACAACGTTTGCCGCTCGATCAAAATCCAGCGTGCGACTGCATAATGCAGGAACATGAACGGGGTGGAGAGCATATAGATCATCACGATCGGAACCGAGGCGGCATATTGCGCCCCGAAAAGTGGAACCAGCGCAACCAGGGCAAAGACCCAGATCACCAGCATGACCGTGATACCGCTGAACGAGAGAATCTGGAGCAGATCGCGCGTGCGCGCATGATAATCGGCCGCGCTTTGCTGCTTTGCGGCCATGATGGAGGGGAAGCTCGCCACGATCAACGCAGAGGGCAGAACATAGCTCATTTCCGCCAGCCGTGTGGCGATTGCATAGGTGCCGACGGTTTCGGCGTCGGTCAGCTGGCGCAGGATCATCACGTCGATACGCAGATAGATCACCCACAGGATCGCGCTTGCAAAGACGCGCCAGCTCTCGCCCAGCAGGGCCCGCGCGCGTGCGCCGCTGAAACGCCAGAGCCGGGGTGCCGGGCCGCCCTTGCGCCGGTAGAACAGATACATTCCCGCCGAGATGAGCAGTAGTCCGAGCAGATGAAAAAGCGAGATGGCGACCACGCCACCACCCAGCATAACCGCGCCAATCTTTAGAATGCCGCCCGTGACCGATCCCATGATCCGGGCCTTCGATGCCGAGCGTGCCTCGTGCATTGTCTTCAGCCAGTTCTCGGGGATTGAGTTGAAAACGTTTGAAAAAACGAAAAGCGAGGCGATCAGGAACAGCTCGCGTTCCAGCGCCGTATGGCTTGGCATGGCAAGGCCATAACCGATTGCGAGCAGCGCCCCGAGCAGATAGCCGAAAAAGCGCAAAAGCCAGGCAGTCCCCAGAATTACCGGGCGTTCTTCTGTCGGTTCTTCAAGAAGTTCGCGGCTGAGCAACCCGTCAAGGCCCATCTGGCCGAGCATCGAAAACAGGGATGCGATGGCGAAGACGTAGCTGAGCGACCCGAAATCGGACGCGCCAACGTAGCGGGCGGTGACGACAAAGACAAGAAAATTAACCCCATTATTCAACAGATTGCTGCTGAGCATCCAGAGCATGTTGGACAAGACAGAGGCCCGCGCCATCAGACAGCCACTTCCTGCCCGCACAGTTCGGCGTCTTTTGCCGTCCTTGGCTGGCTGGCTGCTGGGCTGAAGGAGTGTCGATTGCGGAGGAGTGCTGGATTCACGCAAAGCGGGAGAATGACACTGATCGGGTGCAATTCAAATACCAGCTGTGTCGCGCCCGTAAGCAACCATGCCAGCACCACATAGATTGAGGTGCTACGCCCGAGGAAATAGAGCACCAAGGCGCCCGTGTAGATGAGGCCTACGAGTCCGTAACTGAGTATCAGGAAGACGAACCCTGAATCAGTATGAATGAAATCCAGAACATAGGTTGACGACGCGTTTGATCCGACGCCAATGCCAGAGCCGAACAGAATTTGAAAAAGAGAGCTATGGCTCCATTCTCCTAGTGCATAGACCCAAGCGTTGAAGCGTCCGTCCTGTAACGGTCCGTTTGCCGTTCCCGCGCGCCCGGATATCTCTGGCGAGGAGACCAAGAACGCCAAGAGCACGAGTAGCCCAGCAAGCAAGCTATAGCCCACATACTTGGTAGCCACCGAGGTTCGAAAACGCGTAGCCGTCATGGCCATCAGTGCAACTGCGGTGATCAAAAGACCTGTGCGTCCCCCTGATGCGAGTGCCATAAACGAACAGAGTGCGATCCAGATCAAGGCGGGTTTTTCCCTGGTCGCAAAGAAGATTGCGATTGCGCCGGCTGTAAAGGCCATGTGGAGTGGGCTCGCCGCCGCCGCAAAAACCCGCGGCCCTAGAAAGGTACGACCATAAAAGCCTGGAAGCGTTGCAAGCTGCACAAGTATGAGCCCAAAATATACAACCACGATTATTTTCAGTGTTTTAGTGACCGCCGAAAGGATCCCCGGGTAGCGCAGAACCACAAATGGTAAAATCATCGCACTGATCACCGTAAGTACCGAGCGAACACTGAAAATAATCGGCAGCGTTGTGTTGATCGCAGTGTAAAGCAAAAGAAGGCCACCATAGAGGCCAAACAGATAGATTGGCATGAGGCGACGGCTCGCGGTTACCAAAACCCCGAGAACAACGGTTAAGGTTATCGAGGCTTCGCGTAGCCCGATCAAGAAACGGATGTCGCGTTCACCTGCCGAAATCCCCGAGCCCGGAAGGAGCGGATGTGTGAACGCTGCCGTCAGAAGGTAAAGCGTGATAAGGACGCTGAAAACTCGTTCCATGGACGTGGCCTATGTTGCGACTCAGCGGGTCTGCTGCCGAAGCCGATTAATGAGCGGACGCATCGGGGTCAGGACACGCTTCTTGATGGTGTAGTAAAGTAACGTGGCCCGGGACAGCAGTGGCATGCCGAAATGAGCCACACGGGCGTCGTGATAGGCGGCAAAAGTCTTGTTCGCATTTGAAATACTGACCCCGCCCGGTTCCATCCGCGCGATCACCAGCGGACTGAAGACGATCTCGGACCACATGGGGCGCAAGCGTAGCGACCATTCGAAATCCATCCCAAGGCGGCGCTTCTCGTCATAGCCTCCAAGGCTGTCAAACAGATCGCGTCTGATCAGCATCGCCTGGTGCGGCAGGTGGTTGCGCATATATTGCCGCCAGAAGGGCACGGCGCGACCGTGGCGCCGCCCCGACATCTCGATCCGCCCAACGATCACGGGCGCATCCGGCGTGCTGCGCAGCAAGGCGTCAAGTTCGGCGCGCACTCCAGGCATCAGACAATCGCCTGCATTCAGGAAAAGGACATAGCGCCCGCGTGCAAGCCCTACGCCTTTGTTGAACGCATCGGCAATGCCGCGGTCTTTCTCGCTGATCCATCGCGCCACATGATCTGAAACCGCCTTGATCTCATCGACGGTGCCATCTGTCGAGCCGCCGTCAACGACAACCCATTCGCTGCCCGGCGGCGCGTCGTTGAGCACGCTTTGCGCTGTCGCAACAAAGGACTCACGAGCGTTCCAGACGATCGTCACCAAAGAGAGTAGCGGTGTGTCGAGCGTGGTTTGTTGCATGGTTACGCCCCGGTGCCACGAGTGTAGGGACTGCCATCACGGTGCCGGGGCAGCCCGTTGTGCGGAAGCGCTCTGTTCATGCTCACCCTTCCACCGACATCGGCAGTTCTAGCCCGTGCTCTTTCAGTAGGGCCACGCGGCGGGCGGATTTCAGGTCTTCGGCAACCATTTCGGCGCACATTTCCTGCGCGGTGATTTCGGGCACCCAGCCGAGCTTTTCCTTGGCCTTGCTCGGGTCGCCCAGCAGGGTTTCGACTTCGGCAGGGCGGAAATAGCGCGGGTCGATGCGCATGATCACATCGCCGACTTTCAGGGCGGGGGCCTTGTCGCCGGTGATCGCGGTGATGGTAGCGACTTCTTCCGTTTCGGTGCCGGTAAATTCTACCTCGATGCCCAGTTCGCGCGCGCTCCAGGTGATGAATTCACGCACCGAATATTGCACGCCGGTGGCGATCACGAAATCCTCGGGCGCGTCTTGCTGCAGCATCATCCATTGCATCCGCACATAATCTTTGGCGTGGCCCCAGTCGCGCAGACTGTCGATGTTGCCCATATACAGGCACGGCTCCAGCCCCATCGCGATGTTCGACAGGCCGCGGGTGATCTTGCGGGTGACGAAGGTCTCGCCGCGGCGCGGGGACTCGTGGTTGAACAAGATCCCGTTGCAGGCATACATGCCATAGGATTCGCGATAGTTCACCGCGATCCAGTAGGCATACATCTTGGCCACGGCATAGGGTGAACGCGGGTAGAACGGCGTGGTCTCGCGCTGCGGGATTTCCTGCACCAGACCGAACAGCTCCGAGGTCGAGGCCTGATAGAAACGGGTCTTTTCTTCAAGCCCGAGGAAACGGATCGCTTCAAGAATGCGCAGCGTGCCGATCGCATCGACATCCGCAGTATATTCCGGCGCCTCGAACGAGACCGCCACATGCGATTGCGCACCAAGATTATAAACCTCATCAGGTTCGATGTCGCGGATCAGGCGGGTCAGGTTGGAGCTATCCGACAAATCGCCGTAATGCAGCTTGAACCGGGCGCTGTCGGTGTGCGGATCTTCATAAATGTGATCGACGCGCTGGGTGTTGAACATCGACGCACGACGTTTGATCCCGTGGACTTCATAACCTTTTTCCAAAAGAAATTCCGCGAGATAGGAGCCGTCTTGTCCCGTCACCCCGGTAATCAACGCCTTTTTCATATCTTTACCCTTCAACTGATGTGTCGTGTCCGCTCTTGCGGACCGTAGATGCCAATTGGCACAATTTTGTTTCAAACTTATCCAGAATACTGTTCATATCCCAGTTTGCATCCGCTCTGATGCGCGCTTGTTCGCCGAAAGCGGCGCGCTGTTCCGAATTTTCCAACAGCGCCTCAATCGCAGCCGCAAAGGCCGACGCGTCTCCGGGTGGGGTCACAGCTCCGCTGCCCTCAATCTCCTTGGCCAGTGCCGTACCGGACAAAGCCGTGGCCACCACCGGGCGGCCAGAGGCAAGCATATTTGTCAACTTGGAGGGCAAGACAAGCTCAGCCACACCCGCGATTTGCGGAAGCAAATGCACATCGGCCATCCCAAGTGCATCGCTCAATTTTTCAAACGGCTGAAGCGGGAAAAACCGGATATTGGTCAGGCCCTCGGCTTCGGCCTTGAGGGTGGCGAGATAAGGGCCCTCGCCACAAATCACAAAGGTCAAATCCTCGCGATGCGCCAAAAGGCGTGCCGCAGCCGAAATAATCTCAAGCCCCTGTTTCGCTGCTACATTGCCGGAATAATAGGCGACATATTTTGTGGCGATCCCAAGCTCTTTGCGCATCGGGGACACCCCCTCAACCACCTTAATTCGCGACAAGTTTGCCCAGTTACGAAGCTCGTATATCTTGGCCTCGGGCACACCCTTTTCCCGAAGCTTGTCGAGCATCGGCAAAGAGATCGAACTGATCATATCAAACTTGCCAAGCATCCAACGCTCAAAGCCAAGTGCCAGACGGCCCAAACGACCTTTTGGGTCGATCGCCCCCGTAGCAAAGGCCGCCTCGACTTCGAAATCCTGGATGTGAAGCCAAAGTTTGGCACCTGTCAGACGCGCCGTCATCCATCCACTGAGCGCCGAGACAAGCGAGGGTGCCACAACAAACACGACATCCGGCTTGTCCCGAATAGCATCCACCAAAAGACGCGGAAGCGCGGACAAGGCAAAGCTTGCATAATGGATCATGCGCGACTTTGCGGTTGGGTTTTGCGGCACATAGAGAGGACAGTGAATGACCTTGGCGCCGGTTTCATGTGTCAGTGTCCGATAGCCAAACCCTGGCCAGCCATCGGCCATTTTCCATTGTGGATAATAGGGATGCGCACAGACGACAGTCACATTATGACCGCGAATCGACAGGGCCTCAGCGAGGCCGGCTGAATACACCGCAATCCCGATTTCTTCAGGCGCATAATTGAGGCCAAGGAGCTGAACTTTCACCACTACCTCTTTAAATCACAACCATTACTCAGGGTTCTGAGACTTGGAACACTACGTCGTTTTCCACGCCGCACAACCCTGTCCGAGAACTAGAGGAAAAAGCCTCCTGTCGCAAACTCTCAATGCTGCAACTGCTCATTATAATGCTGCAACTGCTCGATATATAGCCAGCCCTCCTAAAAGCGTCACAAATTGATCAGATAATGCATCAGACATCTCATTTCGCGTCACAGTAAGGTTTGCTTTGGCGCGGATGACGTGACAAACAATTTAAAGGCAATAACGAGTGAGGATGCTTTATGGCAAAGAAAATTTATGTGGCGGGGCATCGCGGCATGGTCGGCGGCGCCATCTTGCGCAAACTCGACGAGCGACGCGCGGCTGGTGAAGACCTGACACTCATCACGCGCACATCATCCGAGCTTGATCTAACGAATCAGCAGGCGGTTCAGTCGCTTATGGCCGCTGAACAGCCCGATGAAGTCATCCTTGCTGCGGCCAGGGTGGGGGGGATCATTGCGAACAACAGCTATCCTGCGCAATTCATTTACGAAAACCTGATGATCGAGTGCAATGTGATCCATGCGGCCTATCAGGCTGGCGTGAGCAAGCTTTTGCAGCTCGGGTCCTCTTGCATCTATCCAAAACTGGCCGATCAGCCGATGCGCGAAGATGCGCTTTTGACCGGCACGCTTGAACCGACCAACGAGCCCTACGCGATTGCCAAAATCGCGGGTATCAAACTGTGCGAAAGCTATAATCGCCAATACGGCGTGGATTACCGCTCCGTGATGCCCACCAACCTCTATGGACCCGGCGACAATTTTCACCCGGAAAATTCCCACGTCCTCCCCGCCCTCATCCGCCGCTTCCACGAGGCAACGCAAAACGACACAGAGGTGGTGACCATTTGGGGATCGGGAAATCCGATGCGCGAATTCCTCCATGTAGATGACATGGCAGAAGCCTCGCTTTTCGTGTTGGATCTGGACGATGAAACCTATCAGCGTGAAACCGAGCCGATGTTAAGCCATATCAATGTCGGCTCCGGCACAGATGTGACCATCCGCGAGCTGGCCGAGATCGTGGCAGAGGTGACGGGTTTCAAAGGTCAGCTCGCCTTTGACGCCAGCAAACCGGATGGCGCTCCGCGCAAGCTTATGGATGTCAGCCGCCTTGCACGCCTTGGCTGGACCGCGACCGTGCCTTTGAAGGACGGTGTGCGTGAAACCTACAACTGGTTCCTTGAGCAGGGCCTTGAAGGGCTGCGGTCGAAATAAACCCCTGCGGCATGTGTAGATAAAACGACATGCGTAGATAAAGGGGGCCAAAGCCCCCTCAATCCGCGCCAAAGAGGTCGCGGGTGAAAATTTTCTCAGAAACATCAGAGATGTCATCGGTGACGCGGTTGGCGACGATCACGTCCGCCTCTGCTTTGAACGCGGCCAGATCATTGACCACACGCGAACCGAAAAACGCGCTCTCCGTCATCACCGGTTCATAGACGATGACCTCGATTCCCTTGGCTTTGATGCGTTTCATGATGCCTTGGATCGAGGATTGGCGGAAATTGTCGGACCCCGCCTTCATCACCAAACGGTACACGCCAACCACTTTTGGGCGCTTCGCGATGATCTGATCGGAGAGGAAATCTTTGCGGGTACGATTGGCATCCACAACGGCGCGGATGAGGTTTTGTGGCACTTCCGAATAGTTTGCCAAGAGTTGCTTGGTGTCTTTCGGCAGGCAATAACCGCCATAGCCAAAACTCGGATTGTTGTAATGCGACCCGATGCGCGGGTCCAAACCGATGCCCTCGATGATCTGGCGACTGTCCATCCCGCCAGCCATCGCATAGCTGTCCAATTCGTTAAAAAACGCCACCCGCATCGCGAGATAGGTGTTGGCAAAAAGCTTGATCGCCTCGGCCTCATCCGCATCGGTGAACAGGACCTCAACGTCCTTTTTGATCGCCCCTTCAAGCAGCAAATCCGCAAACACCCGCGCCCGATCCGAGCGTTCGCCAACGATGATCCGCGAGGGATACAGGTTGTCATAAAGCGCACGGCCTTCGCGCAAAAACTCAGGGCTGAATATCACCTGATCGGTATCGAATTCCTCTCTGATCCGGCTGACAAAGCCTACGGGAATGGTCGATTTCACCACGATCGTCGCCGTTTCATTGACGGCGAGCACCTGTAAAATGACTTTCTCCACGCTCGACGTGTCGAAATAATTGGACTTGGCGTCATAGTTCGTCGGCGTCGCCACAATCACAAAATCTGCGTCCGCGTAGGCCGCTTCTCCATCCGTCGTCGCCCGCAATTTAAGCGACTTATGCGCCAGAAACTCTTCAAGTTCGGCATCAACGATGGGGGATTTGTGTGCGTTGAGCAGATCGACACGAGAGGGGGAAATATCCACGGCCACAACATCATGATTCTGCGCCAACAAAACCGCGTTCGACAACCCAACATACCCAATACCAGCGACTGCGATCTTCATGGGTTAACCCTTAGCTCCCTGACCACGTGAATAGACATCCTCGTAGCGGATAATGTCGTCTTCACCGACGTAGGAGCCAGTTTGAACCTCGATCAACACCATGGGAACTTTACCGGGGTTCTCCATCCGGTGGACCGCGCCAAGCGGGATGTAGACGGATTGATTTTCTGTCACGAGTTTAACCTCGTCATCCACCGTCACACGCGCCGTGCCTTCAACCACGATCCAATGCTCGGAGCGGTGGAAATGGCTTTGCAGGCTGAGCGCCGCGCCCGGATGCACGTGGATGCGTTTCACTTGGAATCGCCCACCCACGACGAGGCTCTCGAACCAGCCCCAAGGCCGGTGATCTTTTGGGAACATCGTGGCTTGCGCAGCACCTTTGGCTTTGAGGGCCGCCACGGCTTTTTTGACGTCCTGTGCGCATGACATATCTGCCACCAACACGGCATCATTCATGGCAATCGCCATCACATTCTTAAGGCCGATCCCAACGATTTCGAGGTGTTCACTGTCAGAGCGCAACAGGCTGTTTTCACAATCAATCGCGGTGGCTTCGCCGGAGGTCACAACACCGTCCGCATCTGGACCCAATTCACGCCACACCGCATCCCAGCCGCCAAGATCGGACCAGCCGCCATCAAACGGCACAACTGCCAAGTTTGCGGCACGTTCCATCACCGCATAGTCGATAGAAATATCTTCGGCCTGTGCCCAGGCCTCCGCATCCAAACGCAAGAAACCAAGATCCACCTGAGCGGTTTCGACAGCCGCAGCCACAGGAGCGGTCAAGCCGGGTGCGTGCTCCGCAAAAGCTGCGATGATGTCTTTGGCTTTGAACAGGAAAATCCCCGCGTTCCACATAAACGTACCTGCGGTCACCATTTCGGCGGCACGCTCCGCATCTGGTTTCTCAACAAACTGTTTGAGATCAATCGCAGTGCCAGAATCATCCGGCTGAGTAGTCAGTTCGAGATAGCCATAGGCGGTCTCAGCATGGGTTGGCTTGATGCCAAAGGTCACAAGCTTGCCATTCTCTACTGCGGCAAGACCTTTCTCAACAGCCGCATGAAACGCCGCCGTATCCGGCACGACATGATCAGAGGGCGCAACAAGCATGATCGCCTCAGGATGGGTCGCTGACACATGCAAAGCCGCCGCAAGAATCGCCGGAGCCGTGTTGCGCCCTTCGGGCTCAATCAGGATGGCACCAGGATCAATGCCAATGGCTGACAATTGTTCCGTAACGATAAACCGAAAATCAGAGCCCGTCAGAACCACAGGAGTTGCAAATTTAAGCTGATCCGTGCCGCCACTGAGACGTTTGGCCGATGCCTGAAACAAGGTTTGCTCATCCACGAGAGGGACAAATTGTTTAGGATAGCTTTTGCGCGACAAAGGCCACAGGCGGGTGCCAGAGCCACCACACAAAATAACGGGCGTGATACATGCAGAGGTCATGATGTAGATCTGTCCTGTCGTTGGGTCATCTCGAATGTCTCATCTATCAGTATTCACCCTATGTGACACCTAGGTTTATGAAAAAGTAGGGAATAGCCTAAATTTTAGCCGCTCCATTCCACTTAATGTCAAAAGCCACATAAACTCGCCAAATTATATAAAACCGACTAAAAAACACACGTTTTCAAGTGCTGCAATTTATACCACTCCCCTAAAAGCGGGCCTTCACATGAATTAAATCGACTTCTGATTGCATTGAGTCGTTCGACAAAATGCACGCTCTGTCCAACAGAGGTAGCTTTCATCGCTGCGAGCCGTTTAAGTGTTTTTGAACCGACGCCATTAATGCTAAGACCACCTAGGTTACAAATATCTGATGGAAGGCTTTCCAACATGGCTCCCTCTTTTGGCACCAGCGGTTTGCGCGGCCTTGTAAGTGAACTCAGCGAGGAGGTCGTCTCAGATTATGTGCACGCATTTTTGACGACCGTACCCGAATGTGACACCCTTTACGTCGGCCGAGATTTGCGCCCCTCTTCTCCAGACATCGCAGAGATTATTTGTCGGGTGGCACAAGGTGCTGGTCTCAATGTTGTGGAATGTGGCGCTCTCGGCACACCAGCTCTGGCCTTGGCGTCAATGAAGGCAGGGGCAGCGGCAATCATGGTCACTGGTAGTCACATCCCCGCAGATCGCAACGGGTTGAAATTCTATGTGCCTCAGGGCGAAATTTCGAAAGCCGACGAGGCGAGAATCGGAGAAGCCTATGGCGCGCGTCGCCATCGAACCGGAACGACGGGCAGCTTGGTGTCTCTGCCAGAGGCCGAACCCTTATATGTGAAACGCTATGTGGATGCCTTCGGGGTCGGAGCGCTCGACGGTCTTCGCGTCGGCGTCTATCGCCATTCCTCGGTGGCCCGCGACACAATGGAACAGATTTTGACTGAATTGGGGGCGCAGGTTGTGCCTTTGGCCCATTCCGACACATTCATTCCCGTCGATACAGAAGCCGTCGACACCGAAACCCGTGCGAATCTGATGGCATGGAGCCAAGAACACGCCCTCGATGCTGTAGCCTCGACTGATGGCGATGCCGACCGTCCGTTGCTGACAGATGCGGCAGGCAAAGTCATCCCCGGAGATGTGCTTGGGGTTTTGACCGCTCGCGTGTTGGATGCCAAAATGGTGGTCACGCCAGTCTCGTCAAATGACATGGTGCGCCGATGCCCAGAGTTTGACCATGTGAGTCTCACCCGAATCGGGTCGCCCTTCGTCATTGCAGAAATGGAACAGGCCAGCGCCGATGCGCGCTGTATTGGGTTTGAGGCAAATGGCGGATTCTTGCTGGGCTTTGATGCAACAATCGTGGGCCCTCTTGCCGCGCTTCCCACGCGGGATTGCATGTTGCCCATCCTTGCGCCTCTCTATGCTGCCAAAGAACAAAACACTTCCTTGGCCGCTCTGGTCTCTGCCCTGCCTCAGTGCTTCACGGCTGCCGACCGGCTTCAGGAGATTGATCGCGCCAAAGCGGCCGCCTTTCTGACCGGCTTGATTAACGACACTGCCAACCGCGCACAGTTTTTTGCCCCCTTCGGATCTCTTTCCGACATCGACTTGACGGATGGCCTGCGCGTCGATTTTGAAAGTGGGGATGTGGTGCATTTACGTCCCTCAGGCAACGCACCAGAGTTTCGAATCTATGCGCAATCCAGTTCTGAAATCCGTGCAAAAGATCTTACCGCACAAGTGCGCCACGCCGTTGCTGCTGAACTGGCCAATTGAATTGGAACGGCAATGCACCTGCAGCGAAAGGAACACATCGTCGACATTTTCTGCCGCAGGCCAATGGATATCCATCCGCAATCACACTACAGACAACGCAACCCTTTTAATGAGTTGAGAAGCCCGTGTCGCAAAACAATAAGCCCCTGAACACCGCCGCAACCGATGAAGATGTCATTGATCTTGGAGCGTTGTTTGGCGTTCTTTGGCGCAAAAAGCTATGGATTCTGGCGAGTATTTTTGTTTTTGCCTGTCTGGGCGCCTTCTATGCCTTGGGCGTTGCCACTCCGAAATATCGCGCCACATCTGTGATTTTGCTGGATGCTTCGGGCCAACAACTGCTTGATCTCAGCGCGGTTCTGCCCAGCCTTGGGACAGATTCCGAGGCGATCAATACCGAAGTGGAAGTCCTGAAAAGCCGCAGATTGCTCGAACGCGTTGTGGCAACGGCACATTTGACAGAAGATCCTGAGTTCAATGCGGCACTGCGCCCTTTGAGCCTAAAGGCCAAATTGAAGAACGCCTTGACGGGTTCAGAGCAAAGGACACGCAGCGATCAAGAACAAATGACCAATGCGATCAACGCTCTGTTGTCGCGCATGTCGGTTCGCAATATCCCAAACACCTATGTGCTACAGGTGACGATGGAGACCGAAGACGCACAAAAATCTGCAACCCTCGCTGACACCATCGCCGAACAGTATATCCTGTACCAAATGGACGTTAAGTTCGAAGCCACGCGGGATGCCTCGGAATGGCTAACCTCGCGTGTGGCCGATCTCAAATTGGAACTGGAACAAGCCGAAGCTCGCGTCGCAGAGTATTCAACCAATTCGGAAGCGGTGAGTAGCGAAAGTGTTCAGGCGCTTGATCGTCAACTCAAAGAACTGCGTGATCGGCTTGCAACAACCCGCGCCACATTCAACGAAGCCGAGCTTCAGTTGGCAAGTCTTGTCGCTCTCGAAAGCGCCTCTGCTCAGGAAAAGGCGGAGAAGGCTGGCGATACACGGCTGACCACCCTGTTGCGCGAAAATGGTGCCGGTGCGGAGTTTGATGCGCGGTTCGAACAACTTCTGTCCCGTGCCAAAACGCAAGCACAACGGACAGAGGCTCAGGTCCAGTCGCTCGCGTCCAGTATCGAAACGCGCGAAGCCGAAATTGCTAAGCAAAGTGATGAAATCATCCAACTTCAGCAATTGTCACGCGAAGCTGAAGCCAGCCGGTTGCTCTATGAATATTTTCTGGGGCGCCTGAAAGAAACCTCGGCGCAAGAGGGCATTCAACAAGCCGATAGTCGGATTTTGTCCAATGCGGTTTTGCCCGGAGCTCCATCGGAACCGCGCAAGTCGCTTATCTTGGCCATGTCAATGATCCTTGGGGCGATGGCCGGTAGCGGCGGGGCTTTGCTGTGGGAAATGCGGCAAAATGGCTATCGCCAAGCCTCCGATCTGGAAGGTGACACCGGGCTGTCAGTGATGGGGCAAATTCCGCTCTTACCAACGAATAGCCGCCGTCAAGGGCTTGAATACCTGGCCGAAAAGCCGACTTCCGCTGCGGCCGAAGCGGTCCGAAACCTGCGTACCTCGGTGTTGTTATCTGGCCTCGACAAAGCACCACAGGTGATCATGTCGACCTCCTCTTTGCCGGGGGAAGGCAAAACCACAGTGTCTTTTGCCTTGGCCCAAAACCTGGTTGGGTTGGGGAAAAAGGTGCTCTTGGTTGAAGGGGACATCCGCCGTCTCGTCTTTAGTCAATATCTCGACGTTAAAGACGCCAAGGGGTTGATGGGCGTTCTGGCCGGTGACGTTTCTTTGGAAGATGCCGTCATTCATGACTCGGTGCTCGGGGCGGATATTCTTGTCAGCGAACCAAGCAATGTGAACGCAGCCGACGTCTTGTCTTCGCGGCGCTTCATCGAATTTCTGGATGCGTCCCGGACTGCCTATGATTTCGTGATCATTGACACGCCCCCTGTGCTTGTCGTCCCTGATGCGCGGGTGGTGGCACAGCAAGTGGATGTCGTTCTGTTCACCGTACATTGGGATAAAACAACGAAGTCTCAAGTGCGCGATGCTCTTCGCATGTTTGAAACGGTCGGCGTCACGATCAGTGGCCTTGTGCTCAACCAAATCGATCCAAAGGGGATGAAGCGGTATGGCTATGGGGATTCATATGGGGCCTATGGGTCCTACGGGAACAAATATTACACGAACTAATCGCCCAAACCGGGCGAAGTCGGCTTGTATCCTTCGAGTGAGGCGCGAAAGCCTCGGTTGCGGGAGATCGGCAAAACAGAATGGTTTTAAGGGCTGTTTTTCGCTATGACGAACCAAAGTCCTATGGGTTTTAGACAAGGAATGACTCCATTGCGTATAGCTGTTGCTCTTCTTATGGCACTTTCACTTTCGTCGTGTGGTGCTGTTTATCACAGCCAACGGGTTGTCTCCGGGGCAACAGACGACGCGAAGGTGCGCGTGGTGCCGGTCACGTCACAAAGCGTCCTGGTCGCGAATCGGTCTTCCTATACTCCACGTGACATCCCTGCGGTCTTTCGCAGCACAGCAGGGATGGGTGGCGGCCTCAGGGGCACGGGGGCGATCCCCGAGCCGTCTTACACCGCACAGACCCGTCCGAATGCACTCGAAACCCGGTTGCCGCCAGAAAGACAGGCACAACCTTATAAGATCGGCGTCGGCGATGTCGTGCTTCTCGCAACCCCCACAGGATCTTCAGTCGAACAGCTTTCGGGTCTTTTGGCCGCGCAAAACAGCCGCCAAGGCTACACTGTGCAAGACGATGGCAGCATCGCAATCCCTGATGTCGGGCGCGTTGCCATTGCAGGCCTGACGCTTGAAGAAGCCGAAGCGATATTGTTCCAAAGCCTGGTCTCTGCGCAGATCGAGCCGACCTTCAGCCTTGAGATTTCCCAATTCAACTCCAAAAAAGTCTCTATTGGCGGTGCAGTCCCCAAACCCGGCGTGGTGCCCATCACGCTCACCCCGCTCTACCTTGACGAAGCTTTAGCAGGCGTGGGCGGCACTACGGCCGCAAACATGGATTACACTTCCGTGCGCCTCTACCGCGACGGCACCATCTACCAAATTCCGCTTGAGGCGCTTTATTCAAACAACAGCCTGCAGAAAATTCCGCTCATGTCGGGCGACAGTATCTTTGTCGATGACACCTACCAACTTGATCAGGCGTCAGCCTATTTCTCTCAGCAAATCCAACTGGCCTCCTACCGCCAAAACGCACGCTCTGCAGCCCTCTCGCAGCTGCAAACCGAGGTATCTCTGCGCCGCGCCATGCTTGAGGAAGCCCGTTCAAATTATCGGGCTCAGGTCGAATTCGACGCCACAGATCGTGATTATGTCTATGTGGCCGGTGAGGTCAAAAAACAGGGCCGCTTCCCACTTCCGTTGGCTCGCAAAGCCAGCCTGGCCGATGCCATTTATGAAGGCGGAACCGGGCTTGCGACGATAACAGCAGATCCGCGACACATTTATGTTCTGCGCGGTTCGGATGATCCGATGGAGTTCGATGCGCTCACAGCTTGGAAACTGGACACACGCAATGTGGCGACGCTCGCCTTGGCCACCCGATTCGAATTGCGCCCAAATGACATTGTCTTCGTCGCTGAACAGCCGATTGCCCGCTGGAACCGCGTGATCAACCAAATCACACCATCCATTATCAGCATCAGCGCCAACGCAGTCCAATAAGACACGTCCTTGACGCATTATTATTCAGCGACACACATCCCGTTTTGCGCAAATCTTAGCGCAAAGCGGGATGTGAACGCAAAAAGTGGAGGTTTTAGGCATTTCCCCATATAATCAGGGGCAAAAATAGGTTATGTAGAACCTAAGCCTGTAACACGCGTTTCTTTGTTTATAGAGGCGCAAATCTAGATAGCGAGTCACCCATGCCCAAATTTGCCCTTCTTTTGCTCTCCGCCTTTGCGCTCACTGCAACTGCAGCCGCTGCCCAAGTCACAACCGCAACTGATACTGAAATCAATTGCGACGACGAGGCCAACAAAGACAATGAAGCTTGTATCGCTCTCCCTGGCGCTGAAGAAGCAACCAACTTCTTGCCTGGCATCGCCCCCGCTCTTTTTGCCGGCGGTGTTGCGGCTGCGAGCTTGGCAGGTGGGAGCACCACCTCAACGACATCAACCACCTCCACAACAAACTAAGCTGTGCCGCAACTGCGGCATAAAGCTCTAGATCATTAAAAGGCACCAAAGTTGGTGCCTTTTTTATTGATCGTTGGACAGCACGCTCGCTGCGTTCAACTCTTTTTTAGGCTTTGCCTGCTTTACTCCACAGTGAGCCGATGGGGATCGGTGAAACGGGGTGAGAACACCCCTTTATCACTTGGGGTGATTTCATGTTTTTCAAACAAACCAAACGTGTGCATTTTGCACGCGCTCCTAAACTATTTGCCTTTGGCGTTTCGGCACTAAGCGCAACTCTTTTGATGGCCTCCATGACAACAGCAGCCCATGCTGCGCGGCCAAACTCTCAAGTACCGGGGGCAACAATCGTCATCACCGGCGACCCAGGGGGAAGTGTCCGTGAGCGATACAACGAGATTCGACAGATCAATCAGTTGGGTCAAAAAGTGGAAATCCGCCGCGGAAACTGTATGTCGAGCTGTACTATGTTTTTGGGAGCGAACGATGTGTGTGTCTCCCCTCAAGCGATTTTGGGATTTCACGGCCCCTCAAACCACGGTGCAAAACTTGCGCCTGACAAGTTTGATAAGTGGTCTCGAGTGATTGCGTCTCACTATCCAGAGGCAATTCGAAACTGGTATATGACAAACGCGCGTTTTAAAATTTACTCTGCCACACGTTTGTCCGGCGCCGAGTTGATCCGCCTTGGCGTTCGGCCCTGCCCGTAAACACATCACATCCGGTGCGGGCCTACTAAGCGAGCGAAATTCTGCCGCCGGGCCAAGGCGATGCTATTGTCTCTGTCATAGGGTGAGACAATAGCATTGAGACGTCCTTTCAAACCCTCATCCTCTGCTTCTTTGCAACGCTCTGTTTGTGGGCATCTTCGCCGCGAATCTTCAATGGCGGTCTCTGAAAGCTGGGACATAGCCTCATTCGAAACATGCGTTCCACTCAAATTCAAATTTGCCTCCCCTTTTCCAACACCCAATCAGGCCATATTTACGCATTCCATCTGACCCCATAATTGGCTACCTATGGTTGCATACAAACCACCAGGCCCAAAATTGAATAATGACATGATCGAGTCCACGACCTTGCAGGATGTCCTGCGCATTACACCGCCTCGCTTTGGGGATCACCGCGGATTTTTTTCGGAAAGTTGGAACAAGAAACGCTTAGCCGATGCTGGGCTCATCCTACCCGAATTTGTGCAGGACAATCATTCCCTCTCGCGCGAAGTCGGAACCGTGCGCGGCCTGCATTTTCAATCTCCACCGCATGCGCAAGGCAAATTGGTGCGCTGTGGACGCGGTAAGATTTTTGATGTCGCGGTCGATGTCCGCAAAGGCTCACCGAGCTATGGCCAATGGTATGGCGAGGAACTGTCTTTCGACAATGGCGTTCAGCTTTGGATCCCCGCGGGCTTTCTCCACGGGTTCATGACCTTGGAGCCGGACAGCGAAATCGTTTATAAATGCACCGATCACTACGCGCCCGACTGCGATGGCGCGGTGAAATGGGACAGCTGTGGGATTTCCTGGCCGATTGAGGAGATCACCCCCGTCATCTCCGAGAAAGATGATCAGGCGCAGACATTTGAGATGTTTGAAACGCCATTCGTATATGAGGCCACAGCATGAAAATTTTGATCACAGGCGGCGCCGGGTTCATCGGCTCTGCCGTTGTGCGTTTGGCCATTGCGCGTGGACATGAGGTGGCCAATGTCGATGCGCTGACCTATGCGGCCTGTCTCGACAATGTGGCCTCTGTCTCAGACAGCCCGCTCTATGCGTTTGAGCAAGTCGACATTCGAAATCGCGCTGGATTAGATACTGTTTTTGCCACGCACAAACCTGATGTGGTGATGCATTTGGCCGCCGAAAGCCATGTCGACCGCTCGATCGACGGGCCGGGTGATTTCATCGAAACCAACATCTCAGGCACCTTCAACATGCTTGAGGCGGCGCGCAAATATTGGGTAGAGGCGGGCAAACCGGAGGGCTTTCGGTTCCACCATATCTCCACCGACGAAGTCTTTGGCTCTCTCCCAAACGACCGCTCGGTGATGTTCACCGAAGAAACCCCCTACGACCCGCGTTCGCCCTATTCCGCCTCAAAAGCCAGTTCGGATCATCTGGTGCGCGCCTGGCACGAAACCTACGGGCTGCCGGTGGTTTTGACGAATTGCTCAAACAATTATGGCCCGTTTCATTTCCCGGAAAAACTGGTCCCGGTGATCATCCTCAACGCCCTCGCTGGCAAAGATCTTCCGATTTATGGCGATGGCTCGAACATCCGCGATTGGCTTTATGTGGAAGACCACGCCGATGCGCTGTTGCTGGTCGTTGAAAAAGGCGCGTTGGGCCGCAGCTACAATATTGGCGGTGAGAATGAGCGCAGCAACCTTGAACTGGTAAAAAGCCTTTGCGCCATTCTGGACGAAAAACGACCCAAATCCAGCGGAAGCTATGCCGATCAGATCACCTTTGTGACCGACCGTCCCGGCCATGACGCGCGTTATGCGATTGATCCCTCCCGCATTCGCACCGAGCTCGGCTGGCGTCCGTCCGTGACCATCGACGAAGGCTTGGCCCTGACCGTGGAATGGTATCTGGCGAATGAACGCTGGTGGCGGGCGTTGCAAAACCGGCATGGCGTTGGCGAACGACTTGGGGTGACCGCATGATCCTTGTTTTCGGAAAAACGGGTCAGGTCGCGACGGAACTGCGAGCATTGTTGCCGGACGCCGTGTTTTTGGGGCGCAATGAGGCAGACCTGAGCAATCCTGCCCTCTGCGCTCAGAAGATCGCCCTCCTCAAACCGGGTGCCGTGATCAATGCCGCCGCCTACACGGCCGTGGATAAGGCCGAGACGGACGAAGAGACCGCCGCTTTGGTCAATGGCGCGGCACCAACGGAAATGGCCAAAGCCTGTGCCGCGCTCGACATTCCCTTTGTCCATATCTCCACCGATTATGTGTTTGATGGGTCCGGCGAGACACCGTTTACGCCCGATCATCCGACCGCCCCTTTGGGCGCCTATGGCCGCACCAAACTTTTGGGTGAAAATGGCATTCGCGCGGCGGGTGGCACATGCGCAATCTTGCGCACATCATGGGTGTTCTCCAGCCATGGCAACAACTTTGTGAAAACCATGCTCCGGCTTGGCGCAGAGCGCGACAAACTCACCATTGTCGCGGATCAAATCGGTGGGCCGACCCCGGCCCGTGCCATCGCTCAGGCCTGTGTCGAAATCGCCAATCGGCTTAAAACAGAGCCGAACACAGCCGGAACCTATCATTTCTCTGGCGCGCCGGATGTAAGTTGGGCCGATTTTGCCCGTGCGATTTTTGCCGAGGCCGGGATCACATGTGCGGTCGAAGACATCCCCTCTTCGGCCTATCCAACCCCGGCCCAAAGGCCGGGAAACAGCCGGATGGACTGTCGCTCTTTGAAGACGGCTTACGGGCTGGATCGTCCGGATTGGCGCGCCGCCGTGCGCACCACAATTAACGAGGTAAACGAGTCTCATGAGTAAACGTAAAGGCATCATTCTTGCGGGCGGATCGGGCACGCGCCTGTATCCCTTGACCATGGCCATCTCAAAACAACTGATGCCTATCTATGACAAACCGATGATCTATTACCCGCTGTCCGTGTTGATGCTGGCAGGCATTCAAGAGATCGCGATCATCACCACGCCCCACGATCAGGATCAATTCAAACGCCTTTTGGGGGATGGATCTCAGTGGGGCCTGTCCTTCACCTATATCGAACAGCCCTCTCCCGATGGTCTGGCCCAGGCCTTTACCTTGTCCGAGGATTTTCTTGATGGCGCGCCCTCGGCGCTGGTTTTAGGCGACAATATTTTCTTTGGTCATGGGCTTCCGGAAATGCTTGAGGCAGCCGATCGTAAGGAGATTGGCGGAACTGTGTTCGGCTATCATGTGGCCGATCCCGAACGCTACGGCGTGGTCAAATTCCGTGACGACGGCACCGTCGAGCAGATCATTGAAAAGCCGGCTGTCCCGCCGTCTCATTACGCGGTGACCGGGCTCTATTTCCTCGACGGTGACGCCCCACGTCGCGCAAAGGAGATCAAGCCCTCTGAGCGCGGCGAGCTTGAAATCGTCACGTTGCTGGAAACCTATCTTGCAGATGGGACATTGAATGTTGAGCCTATGGGCCGGGGCTATGCCTGGTTAGACACCGGCACGCACGGCTCTTTGTTGGACGCAGGCAATTTCGTGCGCACACTTGCAAAGCGGCAAGGTATGCAATCCGGCTGTCCCGAAGAAATCGCCTATACGCAAGGGTGGATCAGCAATGACACAATGCGCAAACATGCCGAAATGTTCAAAAAGACCGAATACGGGAAATATCTTGCCTCGCTTTTGAGAGAAAAGGGGTTGGTGGAACATTTTAGCGAGTCTTGAAACAACACGCACGCGCCTTGCACAAGACTTGCAACACTGTCCATCAATCATGCCTGCAAACGCGGTGATTGCCTTTGGATTCCGTCCACGTCTTTATGGCGCAAATTTATGGCGCAAACGGAGCCACTCATGACCAAACCCCAAAAGACCATATCCGATCAGGTTGCGCCGCTCACCGATGCGCAATGGCCCAATGACATCGCCGATCTGCGGGGCGGTTTCGCTGGCGCACTTAATGTCTATCGCACGATGGCACATCACCCGGCCCTGGTGCGCGCCTGGGCACCTTTGCGGCAGCATATCGTCAAAGACACGGCGCTTGGGCTTGAGCGCTCCGAGGTGGTGATTTTGCGCACCGGCGTGCGGCTTGGGTCGGCCTATGAATGGGCGCATCATGTATCGCGGGCGCGCGCCCTTGGGTTTTCTGACGAGAGGATTTTGGCGATCAAAGCCATGCCCGAGGGCGAAGACGGGATGATCGTGCGCGCCGTTGATGCACTGTTGGACGATCACCGCCTCCCAACCCCGCTTGAGCGGGAATTGGCGGCGTGTCTTGGCCGAGAAGCGGTGTTCGATTTGATCGCCACTGTGGGGTTTTATTCCGTTCTCGGGTCGATCTTGATGACCTATAAGACACCGATTGACGACGACATCGCCGACCAGATGGCGCGAAACCCGATTTAGGGCTGGCCGTCAATCCGGCAAAGACCCGGCGATTTTATCGGCAAGCTCCGGCAAAGCTCCGGCAAAGGTTTCAAGTGCCTTACCGGTGCTCATGGCGCTGCGAATCCAGATGATGGAGACACAGCCCAAAACATTGCCGCCCGATCTGATCGGAACCGCAAGCGACGCCGTTTGCGCACGAAATTCGCCACTGTCGCGAATGGCGATGCCGCGCGCGCGGGTCTGTTCAAACAAGAGCTCCAACCAGCGCTGTTCCAAAAACGGAACATCCTCGGGATCATTGAGCCGACGCAGATGCTCTAGGATCAAACCCCGTTCCTCATCCGAACAAAAACTCAGATAGGCCCGCCCGGCAGAGGTGCGCAACACCGGCAATTTATACCCGGTCATGCCCCGGTCAATCGACAGCGGAGACCGGCCATGGGTGGTTTCCTGAATCACCATTGCCGCGTTGTTGTAAATGGTCAGATCAAGCGGCCAAACAAGCCGTTGACCATATTCGGCAAACAAAGGCCCCGCCGCCTGCGACAGTTCAGAGGTCAGCGCATAGCCGTCTCCCAAAGCGGCGGCAAACCGCGTCACGCGCACATAATTCGAGGTGGCGGAAAAGGCGACATAGCCCAGTTCCTCCAGCGTCTCCAAAAGCCGGTAGACGGTCGGGCGCGGTAGATTCAGCGCCTTGGCAATTTCACCGGGCCGGGTCTCGCCCATCCGGTTCACATAGCGCAAAATGGCAAGCCCGCGTGCAAGCGCGCGCACGGACCCACCGGAAGCGGTCGCAGGGGTGTCGGAACCAAAAGCCATCATAGGCTGAGACTGTCACACTCCGCCCCCGCGCGTAAGCCTTAGACTTCAGCTTTGACCGGGTTTGACAAAATGCCGACGCCCGACACTTCGACCTCACAAATATCGCCGTCTTTCATGAACAGCGGCGGTGTACGACGCGCGCCAACCCCACCCGGCGTACCTGAGACGATCACATCGCCCGGCAACAACGGCAAGATGGTCGAACAATAGGCAATCAAACGCGGGATCGAACAGACCAGCATATCCAGCGTGGTGTCTTGCACTGTTTCGCCGTTCAACCGGGTTTGGAGCCGCATTTTGGTGTGATCTTCGATCTCATCCGCCGTGACCATCCAAGGGCCAAAACCGCCCGTCCCGGCAAATGTTTTGCCCGGCATGAATTGATGCGTGTGCTTTTGCCAATCGCGCACGGACCCGTCGTTGTAACAGGCATAGCCCGCCACATAATCCATCGCATCCGCTTCCGAAATGCGGCGTCCCTCTTTGCCGATGATCACGGCAACCTCACCCTCATAATCGAATTTATCCGACTCAAGCGGTTTGATCAGCGGCGCATTGTGTCCGATCTGCGAGCCCTGATAGCGCGCAAAAAGCACCGGGTTCGGGGTTTCTTCGCGGCCGGTTTCTTCGATATGGGCGTGATAGTTCAGGCCGGCACAGATGATTTTATCCGGGTTCGGAATGACCGGATCGTGGGCCACATCGTCAAAGGCATAATCGGCATCCGCAGAGACCAGAGCTGCGGCGGCAGTCATGTCGCCCGTGGCCAAAAAATCGCGCAGCGTCGGCGCGTAAAAGCGTTTGCCGAGATCGACGATGCCAGCCTCAGTGACGAGACCATATGAGGACGTGCCGTCCTTGGTAAAAGAGCAAAGTTTCATTGGTTCAGACCCGTTCAGGTTGTTGCGTTTCAATTGGATTTGGAAGCACGAGGGCCAAAAGCGCCGCAAGCTCCTCTTTTGTATTGGCCCCGCCCAGCGTGTGACGGTCGGGCCGAAGCACGGTGGCGCGCGCGCCGAACCGGGCAAGGTGATCCGCGGCGTTTGATGTGTTCGTGGTGACCAAAGCAACACCGTCGGGCAGGTTCAAACCCTGCGCCACATCGGCCTGGGCTACGACAACGAATTGATGGCGATAGACATCATCCATCAACCGCCCGTCGCTCAGGCGCGGCTGTCCGAACAAACGCCCCGCGAGATCGCCAACACCGATCCCCTCGCCCAAAGGCGGCGCGATGCTTTCCATCCGTGCCGAACCATCGGCACTTGGAAAGGCGGCGCGCAGGGCCGCTTCGGTGCCCGCAGTGTTGATCAACCCGCCCAACCGCACGGCGGTTTGGATATATTCGCGGGCATTGGGTTTGCGCTCGCTCTCGTAGCTGTCCAGCAATGCCTCTGCGGCTTTGCCCGTCACCTTGCCCTGACAAATCAACGCCAATTTCCAATAGAGATTGGCAACGTCGCGGGTCCCCGCACACATGCCCTGTCCCATGAACGGCGGAGTTTGGTGACAGGCATCACCGGCCAACAAAAGCCGCCCCTTGCGCCACTCATCCGCAACGAGAGAGTGGAACACATAGACCGCTGTGCGCTCTAAATCGGCCTCATCTGGTGTCAACCAATCGGCGAGCAACTCCCACACCCGTTCCGGTTTGGAAATCTCATTGGTGTCTTCATCGGGCTTGACCGTGATCTCCCACCGCCGCCGCATCCCCGGCACCCGCACATAGGTGGCGGGGCGGTCGGGACGGCAATATTGGATCGAATGATCGCCGAGCTCGGGCTTGTCCTGTTTCAGGATCGCATCGACCACCAGCCAGCGTTCGTGAAAGCCGTAATCTTCCATCCCGGTTTCGATATAGCGCCGCACCAGCGAGCGCGCGCCGTCACAGCCGACAACATAGCTTGCGGTGGCGCGCTCGACCTTGCCACAGGACATGTCTTCGAACCGCAGCTCGACCACATCGCCTTGATCATCAATGTTGAACACATCGCAGCGGGTGCGAATGGTGACCTCTTTGCGGGCGGTCAGGTTGGTGCGCAGCACCTCTTCGAGATCGGGCTGGTGAAAGCGGAAATTCGAGCGCCAGCCTTGCGGCCCTTCGCCCTGTGGGCGCGGCCAGTCCAGCAACAGTTTGCCGTCAGCATCGACAAATTGCATCCCCGGATGCAGCGCCGTTTTGGGTTCCATCTCGTCGGCGATGCCAATCCACTGAAACACCCGCATTACTTCGGCGTCAAAATGCACCGCGCGTGGCAGGTGATAGGCCGCGCTTTCGCGATCCAAAACAAGCGTTTTTACCCCGCATTGACCCAAAAGATGAGCCAAAGTTGCGCCCGCAGGGCCATAGCCCACGATGGCGACATCATAGTGTTCCATAGTTATTTTCCCTGTTTGGTCAGTTCGCCGAAAAGCCATGGACAATCGGCCACGGGTGGCGCACGCCGCCCCCGTGCGGCGGCATCCAGACGCATATCGCGCAGGCGTTTGCGCCCAGTGTCTTCGGTGAGATAAAGTCGTTCATGGCCCCAAAAACTCGGCCCATCATGGGTCTGATGCGGCTCCCAAGTTTCGGGCTCAATCAACCGCCCGCCCCAGCCGTTTTCAACAAAAAAGCCGGAGGGCGAATGGGCGTAATAGGAGGTCATGTAATCATTGGTGTGACGGCCCAGCGTATAGGCGACACGGCCCTCCTCCATCTGCGCCAAATCATAGCCCTGGCCCAGATCATCGAGGTTTTGGAATTCGACCATGAAGTGGTGAAAGCCAAGTTGCCCCGAGCCGACCATGGCAAAGGAATGGTGACGATTGTTGAGGTGGAAAAAGTACAGCCCGTAGGGTTCCAACCCGTAGTCCGAGACGTGAAAGTCCAACAGATCCCGGTAAAACGGCATCATCACGTCGATGTCTTTGACGTGAAGCACCGCGTGCCCCATGCCCAAAGGTCCGGTCATAAAGCCATCAATCGGCCGCCCCGGCACAAACGGATCGGTGGCGATCATCGGTTTGTAAAACAGCTCAACCCGGTTGCCGCCCGGATCTTTGAACCAAATCATATCTTCGACAAACCGGCGATCCGCGAGCTCCTTTGTGGCCATGGTGACAGCCACGCCAGCGGCATCAAGACGGGCGGCGTAGGCTTGCAAATCTTCACGGGCCGCGACCTCAAAGCCCAGAAACGCCAGTGTTTCACCGGGTTCGTCAGAGACCAAAAGCCGCTGGACCTTGTCATCCATGCGAAACGCCAGCGCCTTGCCGCCACGGTCGATCTTTTGCATGCCCAGCAGTTTGCCGGCAAAATCTCCCCAGTCGTCGAGCTTGTCAGAGCGCACACCGAGATAGCCCAGAGCAATGATTGCCATGGTGTTCTCCATCATTTGTTCAGGAATACCTCATTTATAGGCCAAATGGCCCAATCCCGAGGCGTCATCTCCGCCCGTCCGCACTGTGGACAGACGGAGAGAAGATCAGCGCGCAGAAACCTCGCGCGCGCGGGTCAGCACAGCTTCGGCTGCTGCCGGATCGGCCTGCTCGGCCACCCATTTGGCCGGAGCTTCCGCCAATGCCGCATCCCATGCCGCATGACCTGCTTCATCGAGTTCGACAAAGGTCACCTCGCCCGCCGCGCGAAACGCCGCTTCGACCTCGGCATCGGTTTGATCGACAACGGAGGCGATCCATTCGGCCGTGGCCCGACCGGACATCTCATCCAACACGGCTTTGTCCGCCTCCGACAGGCCCTCATAGGTGCGTTTGTTCATCAAAACGGCCATGGGCGAAGAGGTGAAACGCGCAGTGGTGATATAGGGCGCCACTTCATTGAGGCGGAAGGTGCGATAGGCATCCATCACCCACACCGCACCCGAGACCACACCGCGTTCAAGGTTTTCATAGACCTGTGGTGCTGGAATAGACACGCCTGACGCGCCCAGAAGATCAAACAGGGTCGAGCCAAATTTCGACGGGGTGCGCAGTTTCAAACCGTTGAGATCGGCAGGCGTGGCGGCGGCGGCGTCCGTCATGAAAAAGCGGTAGCCCGGCGTGGTGAACAGGGCGATCACTTTGTAATCGGCATATTCCGCGCTCAACGCACCGTCTTCGTCCAGCGCATTGAGGATCGCGGTGCCCTGCGCCGATGTTGCCACCAGACCCGGCACTTCGACCACACCTGACATCGGGAATAGACCCGGCGTATAGGTCGGCACAACCAGCGCGACATCGGCCACACCCGCTTTGACCAATTCCGCCTGTGCGGGCGGTGCGCCAAGGATGGAGCCGGGGTAGAGTTTAAAGGACGCGCCTTTGGACAGCTTCGGGTTGACCTCGTCGATCCAAGCTTGCAGCACTTTCGACGAATAGAACCCCTGTGCAGGCTCAAAAGACGACACGCGCATTTCGCGCGCCTCTGCCACAGACGCCGTAAAAGATAGGCCCAAGGCAAGCGCCACTGTGGTGGCTTTGAATAGAGTTTTGATCATAGTTTCCTCCCGTTTTTCTGATCAGATCGCATGGTAGGGCAGCCAAATGACAAGCGCGGGCAGAGCGATGATGATCCCCACGCGAATGAAATCGGCTATGACAAAAGGGGCCGCCCCTTTCCAAAGCTCAGTGAGCTTGACGTCCGGTGCGACGGTTTTAAGGACAAAAAGGTTCATGCCGACGGGCGGGGTAATTAGTCCCATTTCCACCACCATCACGGCAAAAATCCCGAACCACACAAGGTCGATCCCCGCCGCCTGCGCCACCGGCACGAACAGTGGCACGGTAAGCAACAGCATCGCCAGGCTGTCCATCAACGTGCCCAAGACCAGATAGATCGCCAGCATCAACAAGATCACCAATAGCGGTTGGTCCAGAATGCCGGAAAACAACCCGGTGAGGGAAAATGGCAGGCCAGAGAGAGCCAGGAAAAAGTTAAACAAGTTCGCGCCGATCAACACCAGATAGAGCGCACCACAAGTCATCGCCGTGTCCATGATCGCGGACATGAAACCTTCAAAGGACAAACGCCGCGCCAGCAAACCATAGGCCAAAACCACGGCGGCCCCGATGGCGGCGGTTTCATTGGCGGTGAACACGCCGGAATAAAGCCCACCCATGATCAGGCCAAAAATACCGACCGGGGGCAGCAATTCCTTGATCGCGCTGCGCCGTTCCGGACCTTCGGCTCGCACCCGCTGTGGTGCCACAGACCACCCCATCCAGATCGGCACCCAGATCGCCAGACAGTACAGCAGAACAGCCAAAAAGATCGGTCCGGCCGTGGCCAAAAGCAGGTCACGAATGGATTGCTCGGCGATGAAGGCATAGATCACCAGGACCGTTGACGGCGGGATCAGAATACCAAGCGTGCCACCCGCAGCCACCGACCCGGCGGAGAGCGAGCGCGAATACCCGGCGGCTTTCATCTCCGGCAAGGCAATCCGGCCCATGGTCGCGGTGGTGGCCAAGGACGACCCGGAGATCATCCCAAACCCCGCCGACGCGCCAATCGTTGCCAGTGCCAAGCCGCCACGACGGTGTCCGATCAGCACAGACATGGATTGATAGAGCTTGGTCGAAAGCCCGCTGCGCGCGGCCAAATTGCCCATCATCACAAACAGCGGCAACATGGTCAGCGTGTAGTTGGTCAGACTGTCCCATGTCGTTGTCGCGCCAATCGCCATGGCACCGGGCAAGCCGATGATCATGGCCGATCCCAACACACCGACAAGACCAAGGGCGACAGCCACAGGCACTTCGAGAAAGATCATCACGATCGCGGCAAAGAACCCCATGCCACCCAAAAGCATCCCACTCATCACCAATCCTTCTCATTTTTCACGGAGAACCAAACCGCCGCCAGCGCGGCGACAAGAGCGGCCAAGAGGGTGAGCGTCACCACCATCAGCGCCATCGACACCGGCACGCCCAAATCGGCTGTGGTTTCGGGTGAGCCCAGTTTGGACAGGGTGTTTTCGGCCAAGATCCAAAACAAAAGCCCGGCAAAGATCAGCGAAGCGATACTGCCGACAACGCCCAAAGGCCGGGTGAACCGGTTTGGCGACAGTTCGGACAACAGCTTGGCCGTTACATGGGTCCGCTTTGCGTAACAGACCGGCATCGACAGCAGCGCACCCAAACCAATGGACAGGGATGTCAGTTCAATGGCGGCGGGCACATTCATACCCGCAACCGCCCGCAAAATCACATCCATCACGGTCACCCCAGCTCCAAACAGAAAGCAGGATGCAGCGCCAGCCAGGAAGGTATTTGATATGCGTTTTTTATATTGTCCGTCGATCATGCTGCGCGCCCTTCAGAGCTTTTATGCGCGGCAAAAAACCGCCCCCTACGCTGTCGCGCAAAGGGAAACCTGTGCGTTTCCATGGCGTTCCTCCCAACGCTAAATCATCAAAAACTATATGGCGCGCGGATGTGGGAAAACAGGCTCGCCGAAGAGATGTCCGTCAAGCGGACAGCTCTAAGCCAACTCAAACAAGGGCCTGTCACCGCCCGTATCATCCAATACTGGCCGCAGCATTGGCACATCGCACGCCAGAGGGGATACTCCGCCCACTCTATGGGAGGAGAAAAAATGAAACCTACACCTGTGAACCGCCGTGGCTTTTTGCGCGGCGTGGGGGCGGTGGCCTCCGGTGCCGCGCTGTCGCAATTTCCCTTGCCTGCACTCGCCAAAACCAAAACCATCAAACTTGGTCTTGTTCAGCCCGTGACCGGACCGCTCGCCATTTTTGCCGAGCCAACGCAATTTGTGATCGACGCCGTGCGCGCTCAAATCGGCGACAGCGTGATGATCCAAGGCACCAAACATCCGGTCGAAATCATCCTGAAAGACAGTCAATCCAACTCCAACCGCGCCTCTTCCGTTGCTCAGGAATTGATCCTCAACGATGAGGTGGACATGCTCCTGACCACATCGACGCCGGACACGACCAACCCGGTGGCGGATCAGGCCGAGTTGAACGGTGTGCCTTGCATTAGCAATGACACGCCATGGCAGCCGCATTTCTTTGGCCGTCAGGGCGATCCGGCCACGGGGTTTGATTACACGTTCCACTATTTCTGGGGCCTTGAAGACGTGATCGGCACGTTCATGTCGCAATGGGATCAAGTCGCCACCAATAAGGTGGTCGGTGCACTTTGGCCCAATGACCCGGACGGCAATGCCTGGGGTGATCCTGCGCTTGGCTTCCCAAAACCGATGGCGGACAAAGGCTATTCCTTGGTCGACACGGGCCGGTTTCAGTCCATGACCGACGATTTCTCGGCACAGATTTCGGCCTTCAAAGCCGCGGGGGTCGAGATCGTCACCGGCGTCGTGATCCCGCCAGATTTCACCACGTTCCTCAGTCAATCGGCTCAGCAAGGCTTTGCCCCCAAGGTTATCAATGTCGCCAAGGCCAGCGAATTTCCTCAGGCCATGGCCGCCCTTGGCCCCCGCGCAGACGGGCTTTCGGTCGAAGTGTGGTGGTCGCCGCATCACCCGTTCAACTCTTCGCTGACCGGGCAAAGCTCGACCGATCTTGCCAGCGCTTATGAGGCCGAGACCGGCAACCTCTGGACCATGCCGCTTGGTTTTAAACACTCGCTGTTTGAAGTGGCTTTGGATGCGCTATCCCGGACCGAGGACCCCACCGACCCCGACAGCATCGCCACGGCGATCCGTGCCACCAATCTGAACACGATCACCGGCACGATCAACTTTGGTGCGGGCCCTGTGCCGAACATTGCCAAAACGCCGCTGGTCGGCGGCCAATGGTCGGTACGCGATGGCAAACCGGTGCTCGACATCGTCGACAACACCAACGCACCGGACATCCCGCTGAGTGCGCAAATGCGTCCGATCGGCTAAAGACAAGGGGCCTCCCCGTTTAAAGCGTGACGCTTTAGTGAGGCCCTTTTGTCATCAAATCAGGTGCGCTTTCGTGTGTATTTTTCAATGATGTCAAAGAATTGGAGCACCTGCGGCTTGCGATTGTCGCGCCGGGCATGCACCGTCAAAGAGGTGCCGGGATTGTTGCCCTCATAAGAGCGATACAACACCCCCGCACGTGGCGAATTTGACACCGATTTGGGCACCATCGCCAAGCCGACCCCAACTGAGACAAGCGAAATGGCGGTTTGGTAATCTTGGGCAAAGATCTGATCCGCAGGTGTAAAGCCTTCGCCCTCACAGACTTTCAAAATGTGATCGGCAAACGACGGGCGCGGGCGTCGCGGGTAGAGTACAAAGGTCTCTTTATCCAAATCCGCCAGCTTGATCGGTAGGCTCTGACCGGCCAGAGCCGAGTTGTCGGGCAAGGCAAGAATGAGAGGCTCGTGATGCAAGGCCATGGAGCGGAATTCATCGCCTTGAAGGCTTGGCCGCGCCACCGCGATGTCGATGTCGCGCTGGATCAGACCGCGTTCCAATTCGGCGTTGTTCATCGAACTGAGTGACAGATCGACATGCGGATAATGCGAGCGATAGGATTTGATCAACGACGGCAAAACCCCATGGGTCGCAGAGCCAACAAAGGCCACGCGCAACCGCCCCGCACCACCGCGCCCGATGAGTTCCACTTCACGGTAGGCGCTGTCGAGATCGTCCAAAATATCGCGCGCCCGATCCAACAAAACCGCACCCGCCTCGGTGAGCCGGATTTGGCTTCGGGCGCGATCAAACAATTGCGCGCCGATCTCTTTTTCAAGCGTCGCGATTTGGCGCGACAAGGGTGGCTGGGCCATTTCCAAACGCGCCGCCGCGCGGCCAAAATGCAATTCCTCGGCCACGGCAATAAAATATTTCAGACGTTTGAATTCCAAAGTGGCCCTCCCCAGCCCCTTTTTCATCACCCGATTTTACGCATTCACCCCATTTTTGCGAGGGCATCGACAAAATAGGGCCGGAATACATCGGGGTTCTCGCTCATCGGAAAATGCCCAATCCCATCCATCACCACAAGGCTGGCACCGGGAATGGCATCGGCGGTGCGTTTGGCGTCCTCCGGGGTACAGGTCATATCATATGTGCCCACCATGAGATGCACAGGGCGCGCGCCTGTGTCAATGCGGCCAAGTTGCCCGATGAGACTGTCATCTTGGGTATAAAAACTCAAATCCCCACGAAATACGCCGGGGCCAGATTGCATAAACATCCATTGGGTGTTCCAACGCTCGGACTCGGGGGATTGCGGCGCGATATTGGCGCTGACCAAAGCCGCACCCATTTCGCCGCCATGGGCATCCGGGCGGTGGAACCAGTCGATGTCATACCACGCGGGCTGAAAATCCGAAGCCTCGATGGCAATAAAACCTTTGAACGGATCCGGCGTCTTGAGTGCCAGTTGCAGCGCGATCCGTCCGCCCATGGAACATCCGGCATAGATCGGATTCTCCAGAGTGAGCGCCTCGACCAGTTTGAGCACCGTTTCCATGTAAGCTTCGGTGGTCAAAAGGTATTCTTCTTCATGAAACCCCTCAGGCGGCAAAGATTTGCCATGCCACGGCATGTCCGGTGCGATGAAACGATAGGCTTTGGTCAACTCGGGATCGTTCAGGATATGCCGCCACTGGCGGCTGTCTGCGCCCGCCGTGTGGAAACACAGGACCGGCTGCCCACTGCCCGCTTCTTCAAAATAAATGCGGTTTTTGCGGCCTTGGACCTCAATCGTCACATAGCGGCCGATGATCTGTTCAAGCGCCATTATGCCGCCTCCTTTTGACGGCCCAGCGCCATAAATTCTTTGAAAAACCTCAGGTTTTTGACAAGGGCAAGAATGTCGCCATCAATCCGCCCACGACCGGTTTTGACAAAACCGAAAATGTCGTGAAACCGTGGCGCTGGCATGGGGTGCCAAAAGGCATCCAGCGCCTCACCATCCACACGCAAGGCAAACCGCCACGGGATTTTACTGCTCGGGCCTTCTTCGACCCGCTCAAGCAGGCCGCGATGAAAGTACAGATAGATCTGCTGATCATCGACCTCGATCAAAACCGTCTCGGAAAACAACTGCCCGAGGCGTTTGAGATGCGGCTTTTGCGTGAGCGCCGTGCCCATCTCTTCAAAACGGGCGCACAGAGATGCGGTTTGCATGGGAACTTCCTTTAGTCTTTGCGGGCATAACGATTGATACAGTCTGGGTCAGGCGTGACCCCAAGTCCCGGACCTGTCGGCAGATGCACTTCAAAATTCTCATAGCGCAGCCCGTCGGAACACAGATCCTCGACCAGAATTTTCGGACCGAAATGTTCGGTGCCCCAGTCCAAATTCGGCAAGGTGGCGAAAGCGTGCAAATGCCCCGCAGCACCCAAGGAGCTTTCCAAAAGACACCCGCCATAAAGCTGAACACCCGCCGCCTGCGCGATGCCCGCGACCCGTTTCAATTGATGCACCCCACCGTGTTTACACAGTTTGAGTGACAGGACTGAGCCCGCACCTGAGCCACAGCCGTCCATGGCTTCGCCAAGGGTGGACACGCCCTCGTCCAGCATGATCGGGATCGGAGACCGCGTGGCAATGCGCGCCATGGCAGGCATTTGGGCGGCGGGAAGCGGTTGTTCGATCAAACTCACCCCAAGGTCCACAAGATGTGGCACATAACGGATAAAATCGGCCTCCGACCAGCCTTGATTCACATCCGCGATCATATCCGTGCCCTCGGGCAATGCCACTTTCAAGGCGGTCAGACGCGCCAGATCGGTCAACGGGTCAGCGAAGCCGAGTTTGATTTTAAAGCGGTTGAACCACCCCTTTTCGATCATGCCGTTGGCCTCTTCGACCTCCTGGCCCGCGTCGCCAGACGCCAAGGCCCAAATGGCGGAAAAAGACGCGCGCTGCGCCCCGCCCAAAAGCACATGGGCGGGCACGTTCAGCGTTTTCCCAACGGCGTCCAACATGGCCATGTCGAGAGCGGATTTGGCAGTGTAATTGCGCTTGGCCGCCTGCGCCATTTTGGTGGCGGCGGCCTCAAGGAAACAGGCGGGATGACCGATCAGCGCGGGCGCGAGGTAGGTGTCGATATTGACCTTCATCGCCTCAACACTTTCCTCGGCCCAGCGCGGCCCGCCCAGGGTGGAGCCCTCTCCAAAACCGACAACACCATTCTCCAACACAACCTCAACAAAAATATAGCCTTGGTGGCTCAAAGAGGTGTTCGAAAGCTTATGTTTGCGCCGGGTCGGGGCCTCGATAATGCGTGCAGAGACCGAACGGATCGCCGTCGCTTGGGCCAGATCCATCGTCGCAGCGTCGTCAGACATGCGAGTCATTGTGGGCATTGCAGAGAAGGGGGTATTCATATCATTTCCGACGCCAGAAAGGGGGTGGAGCGACGGGACGCTGCGCTCCACCCTGTCAATGTTGTGCTTACTCTGCGGCAACAGCGCCGAGTTTGGCATTGTTGCGGATCACGAAATTGAACTCCATCGCGAGGTCCGTATCGGCCCCCTCAGGCGCTTTTTCCAAACGCCCCACGAGGTCTTCTTTCACGGCAAACACAGAGTCATTGTCGAGGTATTCCGTCTCGCTGTCGTAGATTTGCGAGATGAGGGTTTTGTAGCCTTCTTTCATGATCATGAAATGGACATGACCGGGACGCCACGGGTGGTGCCCCATGTAGTTGAGCAACTCGCCCGCTGCCCCGTCATAGGGGATCGGGTAAGGCGCGGGGCGATAGCACACGAGATCATATTCGCCATTTTCATCGGTTTCAAACCGACCGCGGAAGTTCATGTCCGGCTGTTCCGGGTCCTGAAGGTCATAGAGGCCGTTCGGAGCATCATGCCATACATCAAGGATCACATTGGGCACAGGTGCGCCATCGGTGTCGCGAATGGTCCCAGTGATGCGCAGGGTTTCGGTGCCCGGATATTCTTTTTGAATGATCGACGCGCCTTTCGGCAGAACTGGTGAATTTTCGCGGTAGAACGGCCCAAGCACGGTGGTAATCGTTTCGCCATGGGTCGGCTTTTTGTCGAGCATGTCGACAAGCACTTCAACGCCGATGATGTCAGAAATCAGGATGAATTCGTTGCGCGCTTCATTGGAAATGTGACCGGCGCGGACGAACCATTTCATCGCCTCAAGCCATTCATCATAGCTCAGATCGACCTCTTTGCAGAAGGCGTGGATGTGCTTGATGGCCGCCGACATGATTTCCCGGTTGCGTGCAGGGATATCCCCGCTCATCGCGTTGATGACGGCATCCGTGACGTTTTCCAGTGTGATATTGCGCATAACCTACTCCTCCGTGTAATGGCAATTCTTGCGGCGAAACTCGCCCTTGAACAGGTTTCAATCAATGCCTGTGCTGGTATCCGCCAATACCAACAGAGTATCATCAAAAAAAATATGCGCCTTTAAAGGTATTGAAGAACACCTCATGCGGCATTGGCACCTGCCCTCCTCCTTGCCACCCTTCCACAAAAGGGGAGGACACCTTGACACAGATCGTTACGCTGAAGGGTGTGTCGAAATCTTTCGGCGCGCTTACTGTCACCGATGCTGTCGATCTTGCCGTGGAGAGCGGCGAGGCGCTTGGCATCATTGGGCCGAACGGAGCCGGAAAATCGACCTTGTTCAATTTGATTGGCGGTGCGCTCCAACCGTCTGAGGGGCGGATTTATTGGCAAGACCGCGACATCACCGACCTGCCCGCAGCCCAGCGCTGTCGTCTTGGCATCGGGCGCTCGTTTCAAATCCCACATCCCTTTGTCGGAATGACGGTCTATGAAAACCTTCTGACAGCGGCGATTTTTGGCGGCGATGCGCAGAGCGCTCCGCAGACCTGTCGCAGGGTTTTGGAACTGACCGGATTGATGCCAAAAGCCAATCTTCAGGCCGGGAGTCTGGGGCTTTTGGAGCGCAAAAGACTTGAAATGGCGCGCGCTTTGGCCACTTCACCCAAGGTCCTTTTGCTGGATGAGATCGCAGGCGGGTTGACGGAAGCCGAGTGTCACGCATTGGTCGCCACCATACGCGACATTCACGCCAGCGGCATGGCCGTCATTTGGATCGAACATGTGGTTCACGCGCTTTTGGCCGTGGTCGAGCGCTTGGTCGTGATTGATCGCGGCGCTTTGGTCGCGCAGGGCGATCCCAAAGCGGTGATGGCCGACCCGATGGTGCAACAACTGTATTTGGGGATTGATGCCGATGACGCCGCATAACGCTTTTCTCGAAATCCGGAATCTCACCGCGTTTTATGGCGATTTCCAAGCGCTGTTTGGCATTGATCTGACTATGGATGAGGGCGACACGATGGCGGTGATCGGGGCCAACGGGGCCGGTAAATCCACCATGCTGCGCACGCTCACCGGGCTTTTGCCCTCGAAAGGCCAGAACATCCGCTTTGCAGGCGCGGCCATCGCTGGCCAGCCCGCGCATCTGATTCACAAGGCCGGCATCGCCATGGTGCCCGAGGGACGGCGGTTGTTTCCCTCTTTGACGGTCGAAGAAAATCTGAGCATCGGGGCAAGTGGCAAACGCAAAGGCCCGTGGTCGCTTGCGGCGATCTATGAGTTGTTTCCCGACCTGCATGACAGACGCCACCATGGCGGAACCGCGCTTTCAGGTGGTCAGCAACAGATGGTCGCGATTGGTCGGGCCCTGATGTCCAACCCGAGGTTGCTTTTATGTGATGAAATCAGTCTGGGCCTGTCGCCAAAGGTGATCAAAGACATTTACACCGCCGTGCCGCTCATCCGTGCGCGGGGCACGTCGATGTTGGTGATCGAACAGGACATCGCCCAAGCCATGGCCGTGGCCACCCGCGTGATCTGTCTGCAAGAGGGCCGCGTGTCGCTGTCTGGGCGCCCCGAGGACCTCAGCCGCGCGGAGATCACCCGCGCCTATTTCGGATTTGAAGCCGACGAACCGGACACCAATGAACCGGCACGGGAGATGCTCTGATGGAATGGGTCAATGTACTGATTCAAGGCGTGCTTTTGGGCGGCCTCTACGCACTGTTCGCGGCCGGATTATCGCTGATGTTCGGCGTCATGCGCTTTGTGAACATCGCCCATGGCGATTTCATCGTGTTGGCGGCCTATCTGATGTTGTCCTTTGTAACCTTTATGGGATGGCATCCGGCGCTTGGCATTGTGGCGGTGGTTTTGGTGATGGGAGTGATCGGCTATCTGGGGCAACGCATCCTGCTCAACCGGGTGTTGGGCAAGGATATTCTGCCGCCGATTCTGGTCACCTTTGGTCTGTCGATCATCTTGCAAAACGGCATGATGGAAGTGTTCTCCGCCGACAGTCGCCGCGTTTCAAGCGGTGCGCTGGATGTCGCCTCCATCTCCCTTCCCGGTGATTTGGCGATTGGTGCCATGCCTTTGCTGATGTTCGTGGTCGCGCTTGGTGTTTTGGCAGGTCTGCATGTTTTGTTTTTCCACACCGCGCTGGGTCGCCTGTTGCGCGCCACGTCAGATGATGCGGAAATGGTGCCGCTTATGGGGGGCAACAAAGCCCATGTCTTTGCCTTGGCCACGATGATTGCCTCCGGCGTTGTCGCGGTGGCGGGGATCATGTTGGCGATGAAGACCAACTTTGACCCGAGTGCAGGCCCGTCGCGGCTTTTGTTTGCCTTTGAGGCGGTGATCATCGGCGGGCTCGGCTCGCTTTGGGGCACCTTGGCTGGCGGGGTCGTTTTGGGTGTGGCACAGGTCGTCGGCGCACAAATTGATGCGGGATTTCAAATCCTCGCAGGCCATCTGGTTTTCCTCTTGATCCTGGTCGTTCGGCCACAGGGCCTGTTCGCCCGCATGAAAGGATGATCCCATGACAACCGCACCTCTGACCCGCCGCAAAGCCCCCGTCTCGCTCATCGCCATTTTTGTGACCATCGTCCTTTTGGCCGCCGCCCCGTTTTGGGCCTCACGCGGCACGCTCAATATGTTGATGGAAGCGCTGGCGTTTTTGGCGCTTGCACAGATGTGGAACCTTTTGGCGGGATACACAGGGTTGATCTCGGTGGGGCAACAGGCTTGGGTCGGTCTTGGCGGCTATCTGTTCTTCGCGCTCGCCATGTTCTCCGGGCTGCCTTTGCTGATCGCCCTGCCCGTCGCCGCCCTCCTGTCGGGCCTCATCGCCTTTCCCATCGGCTGGATCGCCTTTCGCCTGCAAGGCGCCTATTTCGCCATTGGCACATGGGTCATCGCCGAGGTGTTTCGCCTGATTGCAGCGCAGTTTTCGGCGCTTGGCGGCGGTTCGGGCATCTCGTTGCCGATTGATGTGGTCAAATCTCTCGCCACCTCGCGCGGCGCACGCGACATGGTGATGTATTACATCGCTTTTGGCCTTGGGATTGGATCGGTGATGATCGTCTGGCTGATGCTACGCTCCAAATGGGGCCTCGCCTTTACCGCCATCCGCGATTCTGAACCGGCCTCTGAAAGCATCGGCATCCGCATTCGGCGGGTCAAATTCATGGTCTATGTCGCCACAGCCGCAAGCACAGCCCTGACCGGCGGGTTCATCTTTTTGCAAAAACTGCGCATCACCCCGGACGCTGCGTTTTCGGTCAACGAATGGTCCGCATTCATCATCTTTATCGTGGTGATCGGCGGAATTGGCTCCATCGAAGGACCTATTTTGGGGGTCATTCTGTTCTTTACGCTGCGCAGCTTTGCCGCAGATTGGGGCAACTGGTATCTGATCACTCTGGGCGCACTGGCGATTGGGGTGATGCTGGTGGATCGTCAGGGAATGTGGAGCATTCTTAAAAGCCGCGGCGTCCCGGTTCTGTTCAAAACAACACGCTGGTTTGAGCCCTGAACACGCGCCTGAACGGGTCGCGCCCCCTCTGATGCCCTCACATCACGCTCGGCAGGACCAAAACATCGCCACGTGTGAACCAAACCTCGGCCATATCCCCCGCCACCGGCAGGGTCGCATCGGCCCGGTTGAACATGTCGACGCTGACCTGCTGGCCTGCGACTTCGATCTGGGCACGGATCACGGAGCCCAAAAAGGTGCTGTGCAACACGCGCCCCGGCAGGGACAGATCATCCCCCGGACGTGGGCGCAGTGACAACGCCTCTGGCCGCAACGCGACGGTGATCGGCGCACCGGGCGTCAGGTCCGTGTGACGCGGATCGTGGATGTTTTGCCCGGCAAAAAAGATCGACTGAGGGCTCTCGACCCGCGCTTCAAACGTGTTCAGCTTGCCGACAAAATCCGCCACGAACCGTGTCGTGGGCCGGTTATAAATCTGCGCAGGCGTGCCGATCTGATCCGCACGACCCTTGTGCATCACGACGACCCGATCAGAGATCGACAACGCCTCTTCCTGATCATGGGTCACAAAAACGGTGGTGATCCCCAGTTCTTGTTGGATGCGCCGAATGTCATCACGCAGCGAGGTGCGGATTTGCGCGTCAAGGGCGGAGAGGGGTTCGTCCAGCAACAAAAGATTCGGACGCGGCGCAAGAGCGCGCGCGAGGGCCACGCGCTGTTGCTGACCACCCGACATTTGGTAGGGGTAACGATCGGCCAGTGAGCCAAGCGAGATCAGATCGAGCATCTCGGCCACGCGTGTGTCGATCTCGGCGCGTGGCATCCCCGCGATCTTCAGCCCAAAGGCCACGTTGTCACGCACCGACATATTGGGAAACAGGGCGTAGGCCTGAAACACCATACCGATCTTTCGACGGCTCGCAGGCAAGGCGGTGACATCAGTCCCGCCCACATGGATGCTGCCGCTGCTCGGGGTCTCGAAACCCGCGATCATCCGCAGCACGGTGGTTTTGCCGCAGCCTGACGGCCCGAGAAAGGACACGAATTCGCCCGGAGCGACATTGAGGTCAAAATCGCGCACGACCGTGTTGGGGCCAAAGGATTTGGTGATGTTTTTCAGGGTGAGAAAGCTCATGACTTGGCCTTTGTGACAGAACGGGGAGCGCGCCATGGCAACAGGCGCTGACCAGGTTTGCGGGTGGCGAAGGCTTCCATCAGAACCATGCAGATCCATGTGAATGCAAAAGCCATGATCGCCAAAGCCGCCGGTTGATAAGCGAAATCCTGGCCCATCTGCACGAGGTAGGGACCGAAGGCCGGACGGTTGAGCAGGCTGGTGATGACGAATTCGCCCAGCGAGATCGAGAAGGTCAGAAAGGCCCCCGACACGATGGCAGAACGAATATTGGGGAAGATGACAAAAACGATGGTGCGCAGGCGCGACGCGCCAAGGCTTTCGGCCGCTTCGGTCAAAGTGGCGATGTCGATGGCCGCCATGCCATTGTCGACAGCGCGATACATATACGGCACCGACAACACGACATAACCGATGACCAGAAGCACATTGGTGCCCGCCTCGGTCATGGTCAACGGCAGGATGGAGCTTGATCCATACAGTCGCACATAACCAAAAACCAACACGACGGGCGGGATGATCAGCGGCATCAAGCTTAGAAATTCGATCACTGGCCGCGCTCGTGGCACACGCAGGCGCACCCAATAGGCGGTCGGCACCACGATCAAAACGCCCATAAGGATCGCCATCAAAGAGGCGGTGGCCGAAAAGCCAAGAACCCCGAGAAAAACATCGCTGTCAAACACCGAACGGTAGGCCTCAAAAGACAGCTCGCCGCGCTTCATCCGTAGGGAAAAGTTGAACGTCGCGATCAAGGGCACGATGAAAAAGGCCGCGCCGATTAGAGCGATCAGGGCCGACAGGATGGGGAAGCGACGGCTCATTTCTGCCACCGTTCCGCGCGACGGCGCAGGATGAAATAGAGCGTATTGGACAGGCCCATGATGAGGATCATACCCACGGCAAGCGCATACCCGAGGTTGGGGTTATACAACACGTTGCCGCGGATTTGCTGGAACAGCACAATCGGCACCACCGGGTAATTGGCCGAGGTTAGTGCATAGATCGTGGCCAGTGTCCCAAAGGCATTGGCAAAGAGCAACAGGAAACACCCCAGCACCGAGGGTGCCAACAGAGGCAGGGCGACGCGGGCGACATATTGCATGCGAGAGGCCCCAAGGCTTTCGGCAGCTTCGCGCCATTCGGGGCGCAGCCCTTCAAGCGCAGGCGTGATCATCAAGACCATCAGCGGCAGTTGGAAATAGAGATAGGTGAGCGTCAGACCCCAAAAGGAAAACAGGCTGAACCCGGCGGCATAGATATTGATGCCCAACACATCGCGCAGCACCAAGGTCACCAAACCAAGCCGCCCCAGCGTGGCGATAAAGGCAAAGGCCAGAGGCACACCGGCAAAATTCGAGGCAACGCCCGAAAAGGTCATAAACGCACGTCGGACCCAAGAGGGCAACCCGCCCAGCAACAAGGCATAGCCAAGGATAAGCCCGAACACCGTCCCCATGGCGGCTGAGGCAAAGCTGAGCTTGAGCGAGAGACCATAGGACCCGGCAATCTCGGGCGCAGAAAGCGACAACATCGTTTCAAAGGAATACCGGCCATCAGGCGTCTGAAACGCGCCATTGACCAGATAGAAGACCGGCAGGATCAGGAACAGCAGGGCAAAGCCCAGAAACGGCACAAGGCCCAGCCACGACAGATTGCGCCGCGCGGGTTTGCGCGGGGGTGTCGGGGGGGTGGCCTGTGGAACCGTTTCAGATTGGCTGATCGAAGGGGGAGCGGTGTGGATCAAAGGATATTCCGTCAAACACGTTGGGGGCGGCAGGTCGAAACCTGCCGCCTGGAAGCACGCGGATTGGCGTCAGTTGACGCCCATTTCCTTGCCCCAATTGTCAGCAATGGCGGACTTTGCGGCAGCCTGCTCGTCGAGCGTCGGGAACACAGCCTTGGCGTAGTTTTCAGCCGGCGGCAGCTTATCCATCAGGTCCTGCGGGATCACCCCACGCGCCGCCATGTCGTTGAAACGGATCGGGTGGCAATAGCCTTTGAGCCAAAGGGTCTGACCCTCGTCGGAGTAGATGTATTCCATCCAAAGTTTGGCGGCATTTGGGTGTGGTGCATAGGCGGAAATCGCCTGAACATAGACACCGGCAACCACGGCATCGGAGGGCACGACAACCTCGACCGGCGGATTACCCGCCAAAGTGTCGCGCATCGCGAGCAGGTTGTAATCCCAATCGAAATAGATCGGGGTGGTGCCCTGTGCGAGGTTCTGCGAATTGCCATTGACCGGAACGTAGTTGCCGTTTTCTTTCAGGTCTTTGAAATAGGTGATGCCCGCATTCAGCGCATCCCCACCGGCGGCGGCACCCTGTGCAACACCTGCGGCATAGACCGTCATCATTGTGCTGTTCCCGGTGCGCGGATCGCCCGGAATGGCGATGGAATTGGCAAAGGCGCTGTCCATCAGATCGGCAAAGCTTGTGGGAGCGTCGGGAATGATGTCTTTGTTCACACCAAAGGCCAACACGCCGTAATAATCGCCGTACCAATACCCTTCGACATCTTTGGCGTCATCGGGAATGCTGTCCCAAACGGACACTTTGTAAGGCTGGATCAGGCCTTGGTCTTTTGCAGCGGGACCGAAGGACAGGCCCACGTCGATGACATCAGGTGCTTGCGGACCGGTGTTGCCCATGTTGGCTTTGATCGCCTCAAGTTCGTCGGCAGACCCTGCGTTGGGGTTCAGTTCGTTGACGTCGAGACCGTATTTCGCCTTGAAGCCTGCGATCACGTCGCCATACCCACACCAGTTGTGGGGCAATGCGATGGTGGTCAAAGTGCCTTCGGCCTTGGCAGCGTCAATCAGCTCTTGGGTCGGTTCGGCGTGGGCCGCAGTCATGGACAGGACTGAAACGCTGGCCAGCAATGGCAGTGCAAAACGCGTAAGGGATGTCATCTTAATCTCCGTATGGTGGGCACGCATGCCCCCGTGGACGAAAGGTCCACAGCGCGCGCACAGTGCACCCGACAGATTTCAAAAACTTAATATATTCACGACAGATTTGTGACCGTGTGGTGGTTTGATGGCTGCTATGATCCAATAACCATCACGAAGCTGTGCAATGGGTCCCACCAAAGTCTCCTCCCCAAAAGTGAAACGCCCGTGTTACGCTTGGCGCAGGAGGACAACGCTTTGAGCGATCGCCAACATATCGAGGAAATCGAACAAGTGCTGGAAGGCACACAGACCGGTCGCGACACCTTCGTGTCCGCGTCTTGGCGGCGTTGCGTTGAGTTGTACGGCATGGACCCGCTGCGGAACGATCCGGCGCATATTGTTACCGAGGCGGAGCTACGCGATCACCGCAAACAGGCGGAGTGGATGATCGCCGCCGCGCGCACCGGGTTACAAAGCCTGTTTCGTCAGGTGGCCGGACAAAATTACGTCCTTATCCTGACCGATGCACAGGGTGTCTGCGTCGATTTTTTCGGGGACGAATTGTTTGCAAACGAACTGCGCGGCGCGGGGCTTTATCTTGGTTCGAACTGGGCTGAAGAACTGGCTGGGACCTGTGGCGTTGGCGCCTGTATTTTTACGCAGGAACCCGTAACGGTGCATCAGGACGATCATTTCGGCAATGCTCATACCACGCTCTCTTGCACCGCTGCACCGATCTTTGACAGCCTTGGACAACTCACCGCCGTTTTGGATATTTCACTGCTGCGATCACCGACTACGAAAAGCAGTCAGAACCTTGCCATGAGCCTTGTGACCACCGCCGCGCGGCGGGTGGAGATGGCCAACCTCATGGCCGAGAGCCGTCAGGATTGGGTATTGCGCTTCTCATCCAGCCCGGAGTTTCTGGATGTTGATCCAGAGGTCGCGGTGCGGCTGGATGGCTCTGGACAGATCATCGGCTATACGCGCGGCGCACGTCGGTTGTTCCCCGAGGGCGCGCCCATTCTGGGTCAACGGATCGACGCGGCATTGAATCTGTCCGTCGATGATCTTCCCGATCTGATGCGTGACCGACCGACCGAAGAGCGGATTATCGAACTACGTGACGGCGGCGCACTTTTTGGTCATGCTATCGCGCCGCAAGCCCCGCGGACATTGCGGACTGCACCCCGCCGTGGTGGGGTTTTGACCGGGTTGGCCGGCAGCGACCCCATCATAGCGCGACTGCTGACACAGGCCGAAAAACTGGCGCGGACCTCCGTGCCTTTGTTGATCTGCGGCGACACAGGAACAGGCAAAAACAAGCTGGCGCGGGCCATTCATATGGTGAGTCAGGTGAACGGATTTGTCCCGCTGGATTGTGCCGGACTCACGCCCATGGCACTCCAAACGGCCTGCGGCGAGGTGGTCGGCCCGACAACGCTTTTGCTGCGCGGCATCGACGCGCTCACCCCAGAGACCGCCGCCGCGCTCACCGTGCTTTTGGATCAAAGACCCGATCTGCGCCCCCTCTCCACAACCTGTCTTGCGCCGGGGCAGATGAACCTGTCCCGCCCGCTGTTTCACCGTTTGGCAGGCAGCACCCTGACCCTTCCGCCGCTGCGCCAGCGACAGGATCTTGGCTGGCTGATCGACCGGATGCTGCGACGTCGGTCCCCCGAAACCATCCGCTTGTCGCCCTCCGCGCGGGCCGATCTGATGGGACGGTCGTGGCCGGGAAATCTGCGCGAACTGGAACAGGTGCTCGATGTGGCAATCGCGCTCTGTGAAGGACCGGTGATCGACCTGCCCGACCTACCACCTCCCGTTGAAGCGCATCAACCGGCCGAAGAAACGCTGGAGCAGGTCTTGGACGCCTGTGACTGGAATATGGCACGGGCCTCGCGACGATTGGGCGTCAATCGCTCGACCGTTTTGCGGCGAATTCGCAAAGCCGGATTGCGCCCGCCCGGCTAAGGTGTTGCGCGCTGTTGCGCGTGCAACATGCCGCAACGCAGCGCCTGCTTTTTGGTCGTAGTCGGAACGATTGAGCATAGCCCACGCCAAAGCCCTCCTGAAATACTCCTCTCACAAGAAACGCACTTAGGAGGAGATGTGATGCTTGATTCAACCGTGACGACCCGCACGCAGGACGTGCTGGACCGCTTGAATGCCGCTTTGGAGGAAGGCGACATCAAAGCGGCCACGGCACTTTTTACCACCGACAGCTATTGGCGCGATTTGGTCGCTGTGACCTGGAACCTTAAAACGGTCGAAGGTCAGGACGCTGTGGGGGAAATGTTGCTTCACCAATTGGATAAAACCCAGCCCAACACGTTCCGTCTACAAGACGGCGAACTCCCGGTCGAGGAGGACGGGGTGACGACAGCTTGGGTGACATTTGAAACCAAGGCTGGGCGGGGTTGGGGTCTGATGCGGTTGAAAGACGACCGGATTTGGACCCTGCTGACCGCCTTGCAGGAACTCAAAGGCTTTGAGGAAAACCGTGGCAAAGCCCGCCCGATGGGGGCGGAACACGGCGTGCAGAAAAACCGCCTGAGCTGGAAAGAGCGGCGCGAGGCCGAGGAGGCCTCGCTTGGCTATGACACCCAACCCTACACGGTGATCATCGGTGGTGGACAGGGCGGCATCGCCTTGGGCGCGCGGTTGCGTCAGCTTGGCGTGCCGACCATCGTTTTGGACAAACACGACCGCCCCGGCGATCAATGGCGCTCGCGCTACAAATCGCTCTGCCTGCATGATCCGATCTGGTACGACCACCTGCCTTACATCAAATTCCCCGACAACTGGCCGGTGTTCACGCCGAAAGACAAGGTCGGTGATTGGCTTGAGATGTACACCAAAGTCATGGAGATCAACTATTGGACCCGCTCCGAAGTGGTCAAAGCCGCCTATGACGAGAGCGCCGGAACATGGACGGTCGAGGTCAATCGTGATGGCGAAACCGTCATCTTGAACCCGACACAGCTTGTGCTGGCCACTGGCATGTCGGGCAAGCCCAATGTGCCAAACTTCCCCGGTATGGACAGCTTTAAAGGCGAGATTCAGCATTCGTCCCAACACAAAGGCCCGGACGACTGGACCGGCAAAAAGGTCGTCGTGGTCGGGTCCAACAACTCCGCCCATGACATCTGTGCCGCACTTTGGGAGGCCGAGGCCGATGTCACAATGGTGCAGCGGTCTTCGACCCATATCGTGCGTTCCGACAGTTTGATGGAGATCGGCCTTGGTGGCCTCTATTCCGAAGAGGCCCTGGCCAACGGCGTCACAACCGAGAAGGCGGATATGATTTTCGCCTCCCTGCCCTACAAGATCATGCATGAATTCCAAATCCCGCTCTATGACCAGATGCGCGAGCGCGATGCCGAGTTCTACGCCGGGCTGGAGAAGGCAGGATTTCAACTGGATTGGGGCGATGACGGCTCTGGTCTGTTCCTGAAATATCTGCGGCGCGGGTCGGGCTATTACATTGACGTGGGCGCCAGCCAGCTCATCATCGACGGCGAGGTCAAGCTCGTCCAGGGTCAGGTCGATCACTTCGAAGAAAACGCCGTGGTGCTGAGCGATGGCACCCGGCTTGAGGCCGATCTTGTGGTCATGGCCACGGGCTTTGGTTCGATGAATGGCTGGGCCGCCGATCTGATCAGCCAAGAGGTGGCCGATAAGGTTGGCAAGGTCTGGGGCCTTGGGTCTGACACCACCAAAGACCCCGGTCCGTGGGAAGGGGAACAGCGCAACATGTGGAAGCCGACGCAGCAGGAAAACCTGTGGTTCCACGGTGGCAACCTTCACCAATCGCGGCACTATTCGCTGTATCTCGCGCTGCAATTGAAGGCGCGGATGGAGGGCCTTGAGACCCCGGTCTACGGCCTTCAGCCGGTGCATCACCTGTCCTGATGATGGCCCTTAGTTTTGCATCCCTCCCATGATGCAAACCGCGCGCACCCGTCCCTCCCCGTAACGGGTGCGCGCCCAAACTTTCAAACGCATGAGGTGCACTATGACTCTCAACGGTAAAACTGCGCTCGTCACAGGTGGCGCGCGCGGCATCGGACTTGGCATCGCGCAACGGCTTGCCGCCGATGGGGCTGCGATCGCATTGGTCGATCTGAACGCCGCCGATCTCTCTGAGGCCGAAAGCCAGCTCTCGAAGAGCGGTGCAAAGGTCATCACCATCACCGCCGATGTCACCGACCGCCAACAGGTCATTGACGCCATCGACAGCACCGTCGATCAGCTCGGCGGCTTTGACATCATGATCAACAACGCTGGCATCGCACAGGTCCAACCCATTTCTGAAATCACCGAAGCCGAGATGGACAAGATCCACGCCGTCAACGTCAAAGGCGTGCTCTGGGGCATTCAGGCCGCCGCCGCCCGGTTCAAAAAGGATGGCACAAAAGGCAAGATCATCTCCGCCTCCTCCATCGCCGGACACGACGGCTTTCCGATGCTCGGGGCCTATTGTTCGACCAAATTCGCGGTGCGGGCCCTGACACAGGTCGCGGCGAAAGAATTCGCCCCCGACGGCATCACGGTCAACGCCTACTGCCCCGGTGTCGTGGGCACCGATATGTGGACCGAAATCGACGCACGGTTCTCCGATCTCACGGGCGCGAAAAAAGGTGCGACGTTTGACAAATTTGTCGGCTCCATCGCGCTTGGCCGCGCGCAAACCGCCGAAGACGTGGCCAGCCTCGTCTCGTATCTCGCGGGGCCGGACAGCGACTATATGACCGGTCAGGCGATCCTCATCGACGGTGGTATGGTCTATCGCTGACCCCACCCTATTCAAAGCAAAGGACATATTATGAAAGCAGCACGTTGGTATGGCGTGAAAGACATCCGGGTCGAAGAGGTGGCAGAGCCAGCCACCGGCCCCAGTGACGTCAAGGTCAAGGTCGCTTGGACCGGCATCTGCGGCAGTGATCTACATGAATATCTCGCCGGGCCGATCTTTGTTCCCGTCGGCGAGGATCACCCACTGAGCCACGATCAGGCCCCGATCACGATGGGTCATGAATACAGTGGCGTGGTGACCGAGGTCGGTGAAAATGTCACCCATGTGGTCAAAGGCGACCGTGTGGCCATCGAACCGATTTTTGCCTGTGGCGACTGTCCCGCCTGTTTGGAAGGCAAATACAATCTCTGCGACAGCTTGGGCTTTGTTGGCCTCTCCGGCGGTCACGGCGGGTTTGCCGCCTATTCCGTGGTGCCTGCGCGGATGGTTCACAAGATGCCCGACGCTCTGTCGATGGAACAGGGCGCGTTGGTTGAACCGGCCGCCGTGGCGCTGCATGCCGTGCGCATGTCGAAAATCAAGGCCGGGGATACGGCAGCGGTGTTTGGCGCGGGACCGATTGGGTTGCTCGTCGTCGAAGCGCTGCGCGTGGCGGGGGCGGCCCAAATCCATGTGGTTGAACCCTCAGACGTGCGTCGCCAAAAGGCGCTGGACCTCGGCGCAACCTCAGCCATCGACCCGACGTCGACGGATGCGGTCGCAGCCATCCGCGCGGCGACGGGCGGGGTTCATGTCGCGTTTGAAGTGACGGGCGTGCCGCAGGTTTTGCCACAATGCATCGACGCCACGCGCCACGAAGGACAGACCTTGATTGTCTCGATCTGGGAAAAGGAGGCGGCGTTTCACCCCAACACCGTCGTACTCAAAGAGCGGCAACTGCTTGGCACCATTGCGTACCGCAATGTCTACCCGGCGGTGATGGAATTGATGACCCAAGGCTACTTCAACGCCGATAAACTGGTCACCAAACGCATCGCGATTGAGGACATCGTACCGGAAGGATTTGAGGCGCTCGTGGCCGAAAAGTCCCACGTCAAGATCCTTGTCAAAGCCCCTGAGTGATCAAACGGGCGCGGGCATTCTTGCTCGCGCCCCTTCCTCATGCACTCGGCACATCGTTCACAAGCGCCTCAGCCAGTGCCAGATCCAGCACCGCATGGGTCACATAACCCCCACGTAGCGCGGCATGGGTTGCGGCATGTTTGTTCAATCCGTTGACCACCAAAAGCCCTGACATATTGCGCAACGCCTCCTGATCCGCGCCAATCATCCGCCGGTCCAGATCGCCCAGAACCGGCGCGCCCTCCGCGTCGATGAACCGCCCCGCAATGATCCCAACCGCGCCTTTGGCAACATAGTCGGCGATGTCGGTCTTTGTGGCGATGTTGAACTGCACCACATGGGTGTCTTCGGTGCAGGGGCTGAGCGAGTAAATCGCTTTGTTACAGTCTTTCAGGTGGGTCAGTTGTTCGGCGATGATCGGCTCGGCGCGCAGCCTTTCGGCCAATCCAGCCTCCGAACAGACCGCCGGCGCATTCAGGTTGATACATTGCGCCGAAAGCCGTCGTGCGATCTCTGTGGTACAGCTTTCGCAGGTCGGCAAAAGCGGATTGGCCAAGGAGCCAATAAGTTGACGCACCACCAGATTTTGGATCGGCCACCATGGCACCCGCTCGGACACGAAGGACACGGTCTGGCCCCAACTCACGCCAAGCGTATCGCCCGGCGCGACAAAATCCGGCAAAAACTGCGCCGCCGCTTCGCAGACCTGCTGCACCGTCTCGGCTGCGTTGATCTCTTCGGGCACCACGAAGGCACTCTCAAGACCAAATTTTTCACACAGAGCATCGGCCAATTCGTTGACCCGAAAATGCATCCCGGAAATTTTCACCCCCACGATCTGCCGCTCCCGCGCCAGCCGTAGATAGGTCACGACCGTGGGCCGCGACAGGTTCATTTTCTTGGCGATTTCACCCTGATTGAACCCTTTGATATAGTAAAGCCACGCCGTTTCTGCGACGGTGCGATCAGAGGGATGATTGGCGCGGGCCATGGGGGCGTGCTCCTGCGAAAATTGCGGGTCGGCGCAAATTAGACGGCCAAAGCGGCGGCGTCAAAGCGCAACACATCCGCCGTGATCTGAATGTCGTCCGCCAAGGGACGGTCTGGTCCTAACCCCAGCGTTTCCAAATCGCCGTGATAGCCTTTGACCGCCTCTTCGGGCGAGACCTCGCCATCGGCAACCACGCGCATCCATTGGATCAGGCGACATTGATCCTCGGCCTGATTGATCTTGCGCCCAAACAGCGCCAAGCGTGCGCCATATCGTTCGGATTGTGCAATCAATTCAAAGGTATCGCGATGGGTCGCGCCCGCCCCGCCCAACACACCAACCACCATAGAGGGATCATGCGCGGCCAGCTCTTCCATCGCTTTCGGACCATTATAGGCGACCTTCAAAAACTCGGGGCGCTCAGCGGAGGTCAGGCTCGACAACAGGCGAATGATGCAATCAGTGACATAGGCCCCAACCTCTGCCTCGCCCACCGCACCCGGCACATTGGGGTTAAACACCTCAAGAAAATGCGCCACACCCGCCGCACGGGCCTCCCGGCGAAAGGCAGCATAGGCCTCCAAGGCGCGCGCATCCGCTTCGGTGTCATTGTTGAAGGTCAGCGAATAAAGGCACAAATTCGCCGGAGCAAAGGCCAGATCGGCCCCCCGATACGGGCGCGACGGCGTTTGGGCATAGCCCGCATGGCGTACATTGGCCCAGACACAGGTGGTTTCATTGGCACGAAACGCCGGTTGAATGGCCCGCCCGTCAAAGGCGCCGCTGGTGGCCAAAATGTCCATATTCCCGGCGGAGGTCAGCATGATGTCAACCACATCCTGATCAATCACCTTGCGGATTTGATCGAGGAATTCTGGCCGGGTGCGCGCGCCAACGATCTTGCCGCTCGCATTGCGGCGCGGTCCGGTCGCGGGCACCCCGCCGGTCACATCGGTATCCTTGGCATCCGCGATCATGTAATCGCCTTTGCGGCCCATGCCCGCGCGCAGGCGGGCCAGTTTTTCACTATAGCGTGTCGTCATATGATCAGTCCTTGCGCAGGCTGCGACCCGTTTTCGGATCAAAAACGTGGATATGGTCGGGGCGAATGGCGAAATGGACCGTGTCACCGATCGACAGATCGCGAAACCTTTGGGTGACAAAGGAAATTTCGGCCCCGTCCACCTCAGTGATCACCTGGCCTTCGGCCCCCATATTTTCGACCAAAACCACCTCGCCGGTGAGTGCATTGGCACTGCCCGGCGCGCAGAGATCCATACGCGCGGGGCGCAGGCCCAATTCGACCTCTTGGCCTGGGTTCAGGCTGGGAAACTCCGCCTCGGACAGCTGCATGCGGATGCTGCCAGCGCAGGCAATCAGCCCCGCTTCGAGCTTGGCGGTGACAAAATTCATTGCCGGCGTTCCGATAAAATCCGCGACAAAGCGCGAGGCGGGCCGTTCAAAAATCTCGTCCGGCGTGCCCATTTGTTCGATCATCCCGTCACGCATCAACACGATGCGGTCGGCGATGGTCATGGCCTCAAGCTGATCATGGGTCACAAAAATCGTTGTGGTTTTGAGCTTGAGGTGCATCCGGCGAATTTCGGTCCGCAGTTTCTCACGCAGCTTGGCGTCGAGATTGGACAGAGGTTCGTCAAACAAAAACACTTTGGGTGTTTTGATCATGGCGCGGGCCATGGCGACCCGTTGTTGTTGCCCGCCCGATAGGTTTTTAGGCCGCCGGTCCAAGAACTGTTCAAGCCCCAAAACCTCCGCCACCTGTTTGAGACGCGGCGCGATGTCGGCCTTGGACACGCCCTGACGACGCAGGCCAAAAGTGATGTTGTCGGCTACGCTCATATGCGGATAAAGCGCGTAGCTTTGAAACACCATCGCCACGCCGCGCTCACCCGGCGGCAGGTCGGTGACATCGGTGCCGCCAATTTCAATGCGCCCGCCGGTGACCTCCTCCAACCCGGCAATCATCCGCAACATGGTGGATTTGCCACAGCCGGAGGGGCCGAGGAACACCACGAACTCATGGTTCGGGATATCAAGGTTGAGACCGCTGATGACGGGATGAGCGCCATAGGATTTTACGATGTCGGTACAGTGGATATGTGCCATTGAAGTGTCCTATTTCGGGCCGCTGCGGACCATGCTGTTGAGCAGACCCATGAGCAAGCCGATGAATACGAGGGGAGGCAAAACAAGCAGAACGGTCGCGGCGTTGATCACGCCCCACGGAACTTCTTTGCCAAGCGATGTGATCGAGGCGGCCACCACCGGAAGCGTGGCGTTTTGGGCGGCCAAAGTGAGCGCCAGCAACAGCTCATTCCAGACCAGCACAAAGGTGAACACCAGCGCGCCAAACAACGACGGTGCAGCCAGCGGCAAGGAAAAGCGCCAAAACACTTCGGCCGGACCACAGCCTTCCATGGCGGCGGCTTCTTCGATGTCATGCGGCACGCGTTCGAAGGCGGGCACGGCCAGCCAGATCACGGTCGAAATTGTGGTGATCAGATAGACCAAGATCAAGCCAAACAGCGTGTCGTAGATGCCCAGATCGAGGTAGATCACGATGAACGGGATCGCGATGGCGACGGGTGGCATGAAGCGCAATGAGAGTACAAAGAATTGCACATCATCGCCCCAGCGCCGCGCATGTCGTGCCAAACTATGCGCCGCCGGAATACCAAGCACCGCGCCGATCAACACAGAGGCCGAAACCACAATCACCGAATGCAGAAGACCGTCGCGGATGGTCGGGTTGCGCAGGATGGTGGCGAAATTGTCCAAGGTCGGTTCAAAGATCAGCTTTGGCACCGGGGTGACGATGTCGCGCAGTTCTTTGAACGCCCCCAAAACGGTCCACAGGATTGGCCCCAAGGCAACGATAATCAACAGCCCAAGTAGGGCCCGCGTCAGAGTGGTGGAAATCAGTTTGCCCATTTTTTCCCCGCTTTCCAGATGATGGTGAAGGCCACTGTCGTCACGATCAGCAACAGGATGGACATCGCTGAGGCATAGGAAATCCGGCCGCCCATATTGATCCCCATCTGATAGGCATAAAGGTCCAGCGTCTCGGTCGCCGTGCCGGGTCCGCCGCCTGTCATCACAAAGATCAAATCAAAGGAGCGCAGGCTTTCGACCGCTTTCACAAGCGCCAAACTGATCAGCGGACCTTTGAGCATCGGCAGAGTGATATAGGCATGGATTTCCCATGTCCGCGCATTGTCGAGCTTGGCGGCTTCAACCGGATCGCGCGGCAGAGTTTCCATCAATTTGAGCAGGATGACGGTGAAAAACAGCCCCCATTGCCAGATGTCGACGATGGCCACTGAGACAAGCGCCAAGGACGGATCGGCCAGGAATTCCACCGGGCCGATGCCCACCAGACTCAGCAGATAATTGATCGCCCCCAAGGAGGGGGAATAGAGAAATCGCCAGATGAACGCCGCCGCCACGCGCGGTAAAAGCACCGGCACAAGGAAGGCGAAACAGATCAAATTGCGCCAAAGCGGCTTTTTCACCGTCTCGAAAATCAACACGGCCAAAAGCACCGCCACAACCAGCGTGCCGGTCACTGTCACCAGCTCCCAAATCGCGGAGATTTCCAGTGCATTGAAAAACCGGTGATCGCGCAACAGGCGCAGAAAGTTATAGGCGCCGACAAATTCGTAATCGGGCGAGCGCAACGTGCGGTTCATAAGCGCGAACCACACCGCCCCGGCAATCGAGACCAGTGCCAGCGTGGCCAACAGGCCGATGGCGGGCACGAGCGACAGGATGACGAACCTTTTTCGGGTCATGACATGTCCTTTAGAGCGTTTCGCGCGTTGCGACATTGATCCGTATCTCAGGGTTAGGTCGAAACGCTTTTGGAAATAAGGGAGCCGCCGCACAGATCGCATGTGCGGCGGCAAGAGACGGCGTTACTTGACGCGCATCAGGCTTTCTTCGGCGAAAAACGCAGCTTCATCCAAGGCCGCCTGAACATCGTCACGGGTGCCCGCAAAGAGTTCCTCAAGCGTCAGGCCAAGCGTGTCGCCAATTTCCGGCCACACCGGGCTTGCCATGATCAACAGGCTGGTTTTCGGGCCTGTGTCCAACAGCGCATCAATGTATTCTTGCGGCACCAGCGCTTTGAACCCATCGCTTTGCAGGGTGGACACACGGCCAATGTCGGAGGCAATCCCGGCGGCAAGCCGGTTTTGTTCCATCTCTTTCGAGGTGGCCCAGCCGACAAAATCGCCTGCGATTGTTTTGGCACAGTCTTCCGCTGCGCCGGATTTCGACACGGCCCAGCCATGCGACCAACCCGCCGACGGCAGCGGATCAGGCGGCGGAGCATAGCCGACTTTGCCAACGATGGACGACTTTTCCGGGTCTTCCATCCACGGGCCAAACACATCAGATTCGATCAAGATCGCCACCTGACCGCCGCGAAACGCCTCAACGGAATCGGACCAGTTGAACGTCGCCACGCCGGGAGGCGAGGACTGCATCATGTCCATGTAAACTTCGGTCGCTTTCACGCCCGCCGCAGAGTTGAACGCAGGCATATCACCGTCAAGCCATTCGCCACCTTCGGCGCGGAAAAACGGCGTCCAGCGCCACACGTTCATGCCGGAGCCGCGTTGTCCGCGTGCCGACCACCCATAGACACCGCCCTCGGGATCGTTGAGCGCCTTGACCGCAGCAACCAGCTCATCAAGCGTTTTCGGCACGGCAATGCCTTTGGCCTCCAACAGGTCTTTGCGGTACATCATGACGTCGCCGCCACCCACGAAAGGCGCGAAATATTGCACGCCATCGACCGTGGCGACATTGCTCAGGTCGGTACGGAAATCGGCCAAATCGTAGCTTTCAGGCACCACATCGGCGAGCGGATAAATCCAATCGGCGGAGACATATTCGGCCAGATTGGCCTCGTCGATATAGACCACCTGATAGGAGCCTGCGCCGGTGGAGGCATCCAAACGTGCTTTGGCGCGCCGCTCGTTTTCCCCCAACATGGTGATTTTCACCTCAGTGCCCCATTTGTCATTGAATTCAGACAGATGAGCATCAAGTGCGGTGACTGCGGGCATGCCCTGAGCAATCACATTGAGCGCTGGCAATGTGCCTTTACAGGCCATGGTATCCTGCGCGTAGCCTTGCGTGGCCAGCGCACAGAGCGCCGTTCCAAACAAAAGATGTGTCTTTCGCATTTTCTTTCCTCCCTGGTGTTTCTTTGTGAACGTCTGACCCGGGTTACGGGTTCTCCTCCTCCAACAGCGCTGCCAGCCCGTGATCGAGCCTGCAAAAGCTGTGAAACCTCTTTTCGTAAAACGACCCCAACGCCGGATCGGGTCGGTGTGTGCGGGCCACGCCAGTCATCTGCGCCGTGGCTTCGGCCAAATCGGCATAGGCGCCACAGGCGACAGCGGCACAGATCGCCGCGCCCAATGCGCCCACCTCAGAGGCGCGCACCGCCTCCACATTGCGTTGACACACATCGGCAAAGACTTGGGCCCAAACCGGCGATTTCGACGCCCCGCCCGCAAGGCGGATCGTCTCTGGAAACGGCAGACCCGCCACGGCAACGGCATCCTCCGCGTGACGCCGCGCCTGAAACACCACCCCTTCAAAGATCGCCCGTAGCATTGTCCCCAAATCATCGCTCGCGCCCAGATCGACAAAGGTCCCATGGCGCGGGTCTGGACCGAAAACATAGGGCAAAAACTGACAGCGCCGGGTTTCAACCGGGCTATTGGCAACCAATGTATTGGCCTCGGCAACGGACACGCGCCCCGCCATGGCGTGATCCAGAAACCAACCCAAATTGGCGGCGGAACAGGGGCTACCCTCGGCAATCAATCGACGATCCCCTCCGCGATAGAGCATATTCAGGATCGGCGTGGCCGTGCCTTTGGGGGGGCCACTTTCCAGACTGTTGATCGACCAAGTCCCTGAAATCATTGTAAAAATCGGCGCATCTACAGCCCCTGCCCCCAAAGAGCTGGCGGCCACATCCATCATCGACCCGGCCACCGGCGTGCCCTCGGGCAATCCGGTTTCCTCAGAGGCCCGGCGCGACACCCGCCCGGCCACGCCGTCGCTCGCCACGATGGGCGGCAAAAGATGCGCATGCGGCGCAAGCCCGAGCGCCTCAAAGACAGACTGCGCATAGGTCCCTGCAGCCACGTCCATCAACCCGCCACCGCTGGCCTCCGTTGGATCGGTCAAGGCCTCCCCGGTCAGGCGAAACCGGATCACATCTTTACACGCCAAAGCCCAGCGGGTGCGCGCCATGACCTCGGGTTCGGTCCGTGCCAGATACGCCAGTTGCATCAAGGTTTGACCACCCCACAACCGGTGCCCGGTCTGTGCGGAAATTTCGGTGGCGCGCCCGGAGGCGGCCAGTTCCTCCACCAAAGGTTGGGCGCGGTGATCGACAGACACGATGCCCGGACGTGTGCCACGCCCCTCCGCGTCCAGGAGGAAAATACCATTGCCAAATCCGGTGCAACCGACGGCAAGAATCTCGCGCCCGGCGCAATGCGCCGTGAGCCGCCGAAGCGCCGAAGCGGTGCCGGCCCAAAAGGTGTCGACATCGCGCTCGACCCGCCCGTCCGGGTGGTGATCGGTCGGCACATCGGCGGTTTCAATGGCGATTTCAGCGCCCATCAGGTCATAGGCGACAACTTTGACTGCCGTGCCGCCCGCATCGATTGAAATCAGAATCTCACCGCTCATGCGACATTCTCCTGAAGCTGGGCGCGTGTGCCCATCAGACGTGGGTCCTCCAACACGGCTGTGATTTCCAGCGCCAAGTCTTTCGGGTCGCGCCCCGCTTCCTGTGCCAAAATTTCTGCGAGGTCATACAACGTCTCGCGCTGCAGCCCATGACCGAGGCTCAGTTGGGTCCGCCGCAACACCAAATCTTCGATGCAACAGGCGGCGCGGGCGCGAATGACCCAGATGATTTCACCCCGGCAATAGTGGGGTGCCCCGGCCAAAGGTGTGCTTCCCGGTCCCATACAATGCGGCGCGACCTCTTGGGCCAAAGCGCCATAGCGGGCGATCAAACGTGTGGCGATCTCCCTTGGAACCGTCAGAGCATCACGCGCAAAAGGCGCGGCACCAGGATAGGTGCGCTGCGCGGTGGACATGGTGCGGGTCCGACCAAGCCGTTTCAGCACACGATCCGCAGTCTCTTCGCCAAAGGCCCGAAAGGTCGTCCATTTGCCACCCACAAGCGACAAAACCGGAGCCGCACAGCCGGGAAAACGGTCCTCCTCAAGTGCATGGTCACGGGCCGCACTGGTGGCCGATCCACCGCCATCACGCAGCGGACGAATGCCGGTTGTCATCGACACGATATGGCTTCGATCCACCGAAATATCGGTGAAAAGCCCGTCGACGGCGCGCAACAGGTAGGCAATCTCAGTCTCTGAAATGCCGCGATCTTCGGCATCCTTGGTTTCCACTTCGGTGGTCCCGACAAGGATATTTTCACCTACTGGCAGCGTGATGATCATCCGCCCGGTGCCGTCGTCAAAATAAAAGGCGCGCCCGGCCATGCGCTGATGCAGTGCAAAATGATCCAACACCAAATGCGCGCCTTTGACGCCGCGCAGATACTGCGTCTTGCCACCAAGTTTGGCGTTCACATCGTCGATCCATGCGCCGGTGGCGTTCACGATCACCTTTGGGGTCATACGGTATTGCGTGGCGTCAAACCGATCCGTGATGATGATCGTGTCGCCGTCTTTGTGCCAGTTCATATGATTGAGCGCCGCTACCTGTGGCCCCTGCCCCATGGCCTCGCGGAGCATTTCAAACATCAACCCTTCGGGCTGGGTGATCTGACCGTCAAAATAGGCCGCCACGGCACGGGTTTGGGGGCGCAGACCTTTCGGGAAATGGGCGCGGTGCAAAACGGTTTTATGATTTGGCAGCGGGTGCTCGCGACGACCGAAGGCTTCGTAAAGCCGCAACGCACCCTTCAAGGCCGCCAAGGAGAGCGGGCCCCCAAAGCGGGTAAAGCCCAAAAACCGCAGCACTGCGCGGGCGAAGCCGCCCAAAAGATGCTCAAGCGGCACGACAATTTCCAGCGGTTTCACAAGATGCCCGGCATGGGCGATCAGGCGGTTTCGTTCGCGGGCGGATTCCGCCACAAGTCGAAATTCGCGCCCCTCCAGATAGCGTAGCCCACCATGCGCCATGCGGCTTGATGCGCTGCTCGCGCCCTGACAGAAATCATGCGCATCTATCAGCACGCAGGACACCCCGTTGAGCGCCAAATCGCGCAGCGTGGCCACACCGTTTACTCCGCCGCCAAGAATCAAAACATCCGGCTCCTGCAACACAGCAAGTCGCTCCTTGCTGGTGGAACGCAAGGGCGGGGGCGGAGAGTGTGTGGCGCTATTGTGTTTCATGAGGAGAGAACAGCCTATTTTTTATTTTTTGTAAATACCACTTTACAAAAAATAAACAAAATACTGCGCGCTACATTGCTGAAACACCGGTAATCAAAAAGACATCGACCGTTCAATCCGCGATCAATTAACGACACATTTTCTCAATAAATCAAATACTTGGTATAATCATTTGCGCGCTCACCTCCCGCGATACGGATGCTCGGAGGCAAATCAGCGGGCAACCATATCAATCGGCGGCAAAGACCGAGACACATCGCTTGACCCTACCTTAAAGCGCTTCGGGCTTACGCCGTGTCTCATCGGAAAGATCAAAAACGTACCGCAGAGCCTGTTTATCCGCGTGTTTGCAGGAACTCGGTGGTGCTTTCGGTGATGTGAACCGCCGTCAAACGCCCTGTGGCATAGGCCCCTGTGTCGATTGAAATCACACCATTGCTCTCTTGCGGCATGTCGACAATGGTGTGGCCATGCACGACCCAAAGCCCATCTTGGCGCGGGACCTGCCCAAACCGCACATGACCCCATCTGAGGCTCTGCGTCTTTTGATCTGTTATTGGCTTCGCCGGATCCGCGCCTGCGTGAACCACCGCGACATTCCCACTTTGAAACAGGCCCGGACGCTCATTGAGCCATGCCTCCAAACCCTCCGGCAGAAGCTCCAAAAGCTGATCTCTGGCCTGCCGCAAAGCCTCAGGAGCATTGTGTTCACTCAGGCGAAACGCACCGTAACTGGCCATAGTCTGCAAGCCACCGTGCCGCATCCATCGGTTGCCCGTGCTTTCTGGGTCTTGCAAAAAGGACAGCATCATTTCTTCGTGGTTGCCCATGATGAAAACCGTGTTTGGGCGGGCCGCTTCAAGGCCGCGCAACCGCTCCAAAACCTCGGCGCTCTGCTCCCCCCGATCCACGAAATCACCAACAAACACCCAACGGGCGGAGGGTGCTTTTTCCATCAGCATGTCGATCATGGCATCCAAGCATTTCAACTGACCATGAATGTCCCCGACAACCACAAGACTTTCCTCCGGCGTCGGCGGAAGACCGTCAAAGCGGTGAACGGGCGGCGCATCGACCGACCGACGGCGAGGAAACAAACGCTTAAACATCAGCTGACCCTTTTACTGGTGCGAGGACAAACCGCAGCCCCAAAGGCGCGACTTGGTCAGAGGTTTAGCGTGTTTTCAATCCGACTTCCAACGCCTGCCACCCCAAAAAATCTCACGATCGTGCCAGAAAGACCCGCAAATGCGCGATCAGGTCAGGAGGGCCGTGTCCGCAGGCGCAACCCACATAGGGCGGAGGAGATTCCCCCGCCCTTTGTCACCATAGCGTCAAGCGACATGGTTTTCTGAACTGGTGCTGGAGCGTCCTTACAGATCCGGAGAGACCTTCCATTCGCGCAGCTTGTAGACCGTGCCGGGCCGCGGGCGTGGCTTGTCTTCGGGTTCACGCATACGGCGCTTGAAGGAATGGATCGGCGTTGCGCGATCGTCGATCCGCACCTCAACAACCGAGGGTCCGTCATGGGCAAAGGCCTCGTCCAGCGCCTTGCCGATGTCGTCGGGCTTTTCAACATAGATGCCTTTCAGCCCAAGGCCTGCCGCCGCCGCCGCATATCCGGGAACGTAACCCTGCTTTTCCAATGCGCAGGATTGCGGGTTTTTGAAAAAGATTTCCTGCCACAGCTGAATCCAGCCCAATGTGCCGTTGTTGATCACGATATTGATGATTGGCATGTCGTACTGCGCCTGCGTGGCCAGTTCGCCAATGGTGTAGGAAAATGCCCCGTCGCCAGCCAGTGTCACAACGTGCCCGCCCTCTTCGATGACCGACGCAACACCGATGGCACCGGGAACCGAATAGCCAAGACCCCCTTGTCCACGGGCAAAGACGAACTTTCGCCCGGTTTGGCGGGCGGGCAGATAGCCGGAAATCCACCCGGCCGAAAAGGACGCATCCGAGACCACAATATCCTTGTCGCCCAATCGTTTGTCGAGTTCGGCCATGACGCGCGGCGGCAGCACCGGAATTTGGTCCGATGCCATTTCAGCCGCCTTAACTTTATCGCACTCGGCCTTGACCTCGGCGATGCGGGCCATCCATTCCGGGTTCGCGTCCGCGCGGCTTTCGCCAAGGGCCGCATCCAGCGCCTGAACCATGCTGCGCACATCGCCCAAAAGCGGCACTGTAGGTCGGAAGGTGCGGCCATGTTCAAGCGGATCGAAGTCGATGGTTATGGTGGCCTGTTCTGGTGTGGGCAAAGACCAGTTCATGCCCGTGTTCTGGCTCACCTTGGACCCGCACCAGATCACCAAATCCGCCTCGGGGACGAGATCAATCGCCGCCTTAGACCCGAGCGGGTTGAGTACGCCCGCCACATAGTCGCGGGTTTCGGGCACGGACCCTTTGCCGGACAGGCTGGTGACCACCAACGCGCCCAAACGGTCAGCGAATGCTGTCACCTCGTCGCAGGCATTGGCGCCATGCACACCGCCGCCACAGACCAATACAGGGCGCTTGGCCTTTTTGATCAGCTCAATCGCCTTGTCGATTTCACTGGGGGGCGCAACTGAGCGCAGGTAGGGCGTGCGCACGCTGCGATCATCGACATTGGTCAGCAGAGTTTCCATGTCCCAATCCGCATCAAAGATGTCATGTGGGATGATAAGCGCCACAGGACCGGGACGCGGAGCGGTGGCGATACGCAACGAGGTGCGGATCAGTTCCGGCAGGGCGGCGATAGAAGGCACCAGAAATGCTTCTTTCGAACAGGTCTTGAAGAAAGAGAGCTGATCGTAGCCCTGGCTGGCGATGCCCTTTTCCTTGAGCGGCAACCAGTCCAGCGGCAATTCCCCAATGATGCCCAGCATCGGGATAGAGGCGTTCAGCGCCTCAAGAAATCCAGCGGGCAACAGATTGGAACCGGGGCCGACGGTCACGTCACACACGCCGGGCTTGCCGGTGATCCGGGCATAGCCGTCGGCGGCATAGGCGGCGTTGCGTTCGTCGCGCATCAGGATGTGTTTTATCCGGTCTTGGCGTCGGGAAATTCCGTCATGCAGGGCCGTCGTTTGCCCGCCCGGCATACCGAAAACATATTCGACGCCGGACTTAGCAAGCATTTCAGCCACGAGGTCGCCGATATGGGGCTTGGGATCAGTCATATGAGTTTCTCCAAAAGGTTCCGGTGCCACAGCGGCCAACCGGGTTTCAGGGTGGACCGACCCGGCGGCGCATAACCGCCGGGTCGCAGAGGTTATTTGCTCCAGGATTTGATCATCTCGTCATAGGCGACGGTCTTGGGTTCCTGACGCTCGTTTGCGAGTTTGGGCTTGGGTGCGCCCGGCTGTGCCAGCCAATACTCAGCACCTTGTTCGGGGTTCATCTTGGGACCGATGTCGCCCTGAATGCCCGCCCGTTCGATACGGGTCATGACCGATTCCATATCGCTGCAAAGACCGTCGAGGGCCGCTTGCGTGGATTTGGAGCCGGACATGGCGTCACCGATGTTCTGCCACCACAGCTGTGCCAACTTGGGATAGTCAGGCACGTTGGTGCCAGTCGGCGACCACTGGATGCGGGCCGGCGAACGGTAGAATTCCACCAGACCGCCAAGTTTGGGCGCGCGATCGGTGAAGCTCTGGTGCTGGATTGTGGATTCGCGGATAAAGGTCAGCCCTTCATGCGCTTTTTTCACATCCACGGTTTTCGAGGTGACAAACTGCGCATAGAGCCACGCGGCCTTGGCGCGATCCACAGGGGTGGATTTCATCAAAGTCCAGGACCCCACGTCCTGATAGCCGACCTTCATGCCGTCTTCCCAGTAGGCACCGTGTGGCGAGGGAGCCATACGCCATTTCGGCGTGCCATCCTCGTTCATCACGGGCAGGTCGGGTAGAACCGTCGCCGCAGTAAAAGCGGTGTACCAGAACATTTGCTGCGCCACATTGCCCTGCGCCGGGACCGGACCCGCCTCAGAGAATGTCATGCCTTGGGCTGAGGGCGGCGAGTAGTCCTTGAGCCACTTGATCGCCTTGTCCACGGCATAGACGGCCGCCGGGGAGTTCGTCGCCCCGCCGCGTGTCATACAGGCGCCGACGGGCTGGGACTGGTCATTCACACGAATGCCCCATTCGTCGACCGGCAAACCATTGGGTTCACCCACATCGCCCATACCCGCCATGGACATCCACGCATCGGTGTAGCGCCAGCCGAGGCTCGGGTCTTTCTTGCCGTAATCCATATTGCCAAAGACTTCGCCTTCGACACCCATATGGCTCAGATCGCGGCCAGTGAAGAATTCGGCGATGTCCTCATAGGCGGCCCAATTGACCGGAACACCCAGATCGTAGCCGTATTTCGCTTTGAAATCGGCCTTGTTCTTGTCGTCGTTGAACCAATCGTAGCGGAACCAGTACAGGTTCGCGAACTGTTGGTCAGGCAATTGATAGAGTTCCCCATCGGGGCCGGTGGTGAACTGAGTCCCGATGAAATCGGCCAGATCAAGACCAGGGTTGGTCACATCCTTGCCCTCATTCGCCATCCAGTCGGTCAGGCTGCGCGCCTGTTGATAGCGCCAGTGCGTCCCGATCAGATCGGAGTCATTGATATAGGCGTCATAGATGTTTTCGCCCGACTGCATCTGGGTTTGCAGCTTTTCAACCACATCGCCTTCACCGATCAGATCATGGGTGATCTGGATGCCGGTGATCTTGGTGAACGCATCGGCCAGCACCTTGGATTCATAGCTGTGGGTGTCGATGGTTTCCGACACGACCTTGATGTCCATGCCGGCAAAAGGGGCGGCGGCGTCGATGAACCACTGCATCTCTTGTTCTTGTTCGGCGCGGCTGAGACTGGACAGATCACCAATCTCGGCGTCAAGGAAAGCCTTTGCCGCCTCCATGTCGGCGAAGGATGGGCTTGCAAAACACGCCAGCGCCGCGACCACCGCCGTGGTGGATTTAAAGTTGAATTTCATTTTCTTCCTCCCTGAAGATTGCTAGTTTGGCGGCATTGCCCACACGCGGCGCGCAACACCCGTTCAGGCCGGATCAAAGCCAGCGGAACACCGCGAAGGCGTAGATCAGGCAGGGGACAACGGCGCCCCACTGAGCAAGGTCGCTCAGTCCCAGCCAGGCCAGATTGATAAAGGCCGAGCCAAGCAAAGTGATGAAAAGCCGGTCGCCGCGCGTCGTTTCGATCCGCAGCGCGCCAAGGCGTGGCGTTTCAGGAAACCGAACCGCCAAAACCGTGAACAGGATGAGCAAGCAGGCGATCGTCCAAAAGAACAGGGCCACGGGGAACGACCAAGCCATCCAGCCGCCCGCGATCATTTGCCCGGTCCAATCCAGTGCGCCATTCCTGCGCGGCACCGACAGGATCAGCGCCCCTAGGGCCCCGCCCATGACAACGGTCAGAATGGTATAAATCGTGATCCAACGGGTCGTGCGCATCACACCCTCCCCAGGGCAAAGCCCTTTGCGATGTAGTTGCGGACAAACCAGATCACCAAAGCGCCCGGAATGATGGTGAGAACCCCGGCGGCGGCCAGCACACCATAGTCAAGACCGGTGGCCGAGGACGTGCGCGTCATGGCGACGCCGATGGTTTTGACGTGGACCGAGGTCAGCGTGCGGCTGATCAAAAGATCGACCCAAGAGAACATGAAACAAAAGAACGCGGCGACGCCGATCCCGCTGGCAATCAGCGGCATGAAGATTTTGAGGAAAAAGCCGCCAAAGCTGTGACCGTCGATATAGGCGGTTTCGTCCACTTCTTTTGGCACGCCGCGCATGAAGCCTTCAAGAATCCAGACCGCGAGCGGCACATTGAACAGGCAATGCGCCAGCGCCACCGCGATATGCGTGTCAAACAGGCCGACACTGGAATAGAGCTGGAAGAACGGCAAGGCAAACACGGCAGCTGGGGCCATACGGTTGGTCAAGAGCCAAAAGAACAGGTGCTTGTCGCCCATGAAGCTGTAGCGGCTGAACGCATAGGCCGCAGGCAGCGCCACCGTCACCGAAATCAGCGTGTTCAAAACCACGTAGATCAGCGAATTGACGTAGCCCATGTACCACGTGCTGTCGGAGAAGATGACAGCGTAGTTGTGCCAGGTGAAGTCTTGCGGCAACAGGGATACGCCCGACAGGATCTCGGCATTGGTCTTGAAGCTCATGTTGACCAGCCAGTAGATCGGCACCAGCAGGAACAGGATGTAAAGGATCAGCATCCCGCGCGACACGTTCTTGTGCAGTCTCGCATGATCGCGCGGCCGGCGCGCACGGGGCACCACGGTTAAGGTCGGGTCAATAGCGGTCATTCCAGCACCTCTTCTTTTTCTTGGTCGAGATTTGTCATGACGGTGTAGAACACCCATGAAATCAAAAGGATCACGAGGAAATACATCAGGCTGAAGGCGGCGGCTGGACCGAGGTCGAACTGACCAATTGCCATCTTCACCAGATCGACGGACAGGAATGTCGTGGTCGAACCGGGGCCACCGCCGGTGACGACGAAAGGCTCGGTGTAGATCATGAAACTGTCCATGAAGCGCAGCAGCACGGCGATCAGCAACACCCCCTGCATCTTCGGCAGTTCGATGTAACGGAACACGGCCCAGCGGCTGGCCTGATCAATTCGACCCGCTTGGTAATAGGCCTCGGGAATGGATTGCAGACCAGCATAGCACAGCAGCGTGACAAGCGAGGTCCAGTGCCAGACATCCATCACGATCAGCGTCGCCCAGGCGTCGATTGCATCGCGGCCAAGGTTGAAATCGACGCCAAGCGCAGCCAGCGTCGAGCCAAGCAAACCGATGTCGATGCGAGTGAACAATTGCCAGATCGTGCCCACCACGTTCCACGGGATCAGCAAGGGCAGCGCCAGCAAAACCAAGGTCAGGCTGGCCCAGACGCCGCGTTTCGGCAAGGTCAGAGCAATGGCAATGCCCAGCGGAATTTCAATCGCCAGGATGATTGCCGAAAAGATAAGCTGACGTTGCAGGGCATCGTGCATCCGTTCCGAGCGGATCACGTCGCGGAACCACTCCAGACCCACCCAGAAAAACGCGTTGTTGCCGAAAGTGTCGTTGAAGGCATAGTTCACCACCGTCATCAGTGGCAGGATCGCCGAGAATCCGACAAGCAGCAGCACTGGAAGCACCAGAAACCATGCCTTGTTGTTCTGTGTCTTGAGCATTACGAGCCACTCCTGTCTTTGGGATGTTCTGGGTCCATGCGCCACTCGTCGGCAAAGACGCCGATCTTTTCCGGCTGGAATATGAGGCGACAACTGTCTGCGGGTAGCTCGGCGCCTTCGGGCAGAACAACGGCCACGGGCGCTCCGGCCACCTCGGCGCGCAAAATGCGGTGACGACCCACGTCATCGACGCGCATGATGGTGGCGGGCAGTCCGCCGGTTCTGCCGACGGTCACATGCTCAGGACGAATGCCGATCTGCGTGCGCCCCGTCAGGAGGCCAAACGTGCCACCCAGCGGTGCCTCATGGTCGCCAATACGGGCGACATCCCCGTCGATGGCGGCATCCAATAGGTTCATCCCCGGCGAGCCGATGAAATACCCTACAAATGTGTGCGCAGGCCGTTCGAACAGTTCCTCGGGCGTCCCCACCTGAACGATACGTCCGTCATGCATGACCACCACTTTATCGGCAAAGGTCAGCGCCTCGGTCTGATCGTGGGTGACGTAGATCATCGTGTGACCAAAGTCCTGATGCAGCTTTTTCAACTGCGTGCGCAGTTCCCATTTCAGATGCGGGTCGATCACGGTCAGAGGTTCATCGAACAGGATCGCATTCACATCCTCACGGACCATGCCGCGCCCGAGGCTGATCTTTTGCTTGGCATCCGCCGTTAGGCCACGCGCCTTGCGCGACAGCGTGTCCTCCATGCCGATCATCTGTGCCACCTGATCGACGCGCGACTGAATATAGTCCTTTTTCATGCCACGATTGCGCAGCGGAAAGGCCAGGTTTTCGCGCACCGTCATGGTGTCGTAGACCACCGGGAACTGGAACACCTGCGCGATATTGCGTTCTGCCGTTGGCGCGTCTGTCACATCGCCATCCCCGAACAGAATGCGCCCCTGGCTGGGCCGCCGCAGGCCCGAGATAAGGTTGAGAAGTGTGGATTTCCCACACCCAGACGCCCCCAAAAGCGCATAGGCACCGCCATCGTCCCAAGTCAGGTCAATGGTCTTGAGCGCGTAGTCCTGTTCGCCCCGAGGGTAGGGAAAGTAGGTGTGCGCCAGATTGGAAAGGGTAATTTTTGCCATGATGTCAGAACCTCAGGCTGCTGCGGCATAGGCGGCCTGAACCGCCAATTGCCCATGGGTGTCGAACAGGTGGAAATGCGCGGTGCTGAGCCACAGGCTGACGTCCGTCCCATCGGTTAGATGATGAATTCCGTGGACCAGTGCGACCCAGCGTGACGCACCTTGGCGCACATGCAAAAACGTCTCTGATCCGGTGATCTCGGATGCGACAAGCTGGCATTTCAGTTCCAGCGCCGGGCCGTTCGGTTTTTCGAACCGCAGGTGGTTGGCGCGGAACCCGGCAACGTAGTCTCCGTCCCTAATCGCTGACAGACTGCCACCTGCCGCGACCTTGGCTCCGACCTCGAATGTCAGCGTATCGCCCGCCTTGGTGCAGGCGCTGAAGTTCATCGGAGGGTCACTGAAAACGCGGGCGGTGGTGGTGTCGATCGGGTGGCGATAGACCTCTGTCGCCGGGCCGAACTGGGTCACGCGGCCTTCCCAAAGACAGGCGGTGTTGCCGCCCAAAAGCAAGGCCTCTTCCGGTTCGGTCGTGGCGTAGACAAAGATCGCGCCAGACTCGCGAAAGATCCGCGGAATCTCGTCGCGCAATTCTTCGCGCAGCTTGTAGTCAAGGTTGGCCAGCGGTTCGTCCAAAAGCACCAGCCCGGCGTCCTTGACCAAGGCGCGGGCCAGAGCACAGCGTTGTTGTTGTCCGCCCGACAACTCCAGAGGCATTCGGTCAAGCAGCGGCGTCAATTGCAGCATCGCGGCAGTCTCGCGCACGCGCCTGTCAATCTCGCTACGATCACGACCCGCCAACCGTAAGGGCGAGGCGATATTGTCGTACACGTTCATGGACGGGTAGTTGATGAACTGCTGATAGACCATCGCGATGCGCCGATCCTGTACCCGTTGGCCGGTCACATCCTTGCCGTTCCAAAACACCTTTCCTGTGCTGGGGCGGTCCAGACCCGCCATCAGGCGCATCAGACTGGTTTTGCCCGCCGACGTTGGTCCAAGAAGGACGTTCATTGTGCCTTTTTGAAAGGTCAGATCGGTTGCGTTGATATGGGGCTTTCCGGCAACGATTTTGCTCACCCCCTGAAGTTCAAGCATGAAAGGTCTCCGTATCAGCGACCAACGGGGCCGCCGGGATTGCGGCCATTGCGCGTGTCATCGCTACGAACCGTGGGAATTTTGCGATATGGGCGACGTGACGATCTGTGTTGCAGTCGTGGCGGCGTGCGATGCCGGTCATCGCTGCGACCGCATCGGCCAAGGAGGGATAGGCACCGATGGCCGACGCCGCGCAAATGGCCACACCAAGCGCACCGAATTCCGATCCTTTGGGCACTTCGATCGGCAACCCCAGAATGTCAGAGAAAAGTTTGGACCAATACGGGCTGCGGGTTGCGCCGCCCGTCAGACGGATCAGATCGACGGGGGCGGCATCGTCGCCTGACAGCACCTTGTCGATGTCCAACTTGTGGGCAAAAACGATGCCCTCGAAGATCGCGATGGCCATGTCGTCAAAGTCCGATTGCGCCGTCATGCCCAACAATCCCGCCGGTGCGCCGTTTGGGCCACCGAACAGAAAAGGAAAGAACAAAGCCGGGCCGGGCTTTCCCAAACGCCGTGCAAGGGCTTCGTTCAGGCGCTCGTAGATGTCGGAAAACCCTTCGTCCGGAAGAGGCTGTCCATGGGCCAGAACGGTTTTGACGACCCATTCAAGATTGCTGGCCGAGGTCGGAGAGCCTTCGACCGCCATATATCCGCCGAGGGGGTAGGGGAATTGCAACATCGGCACATAACTGCGCCGTGGCGTTGTGTTGAGCGTGGCCGCGATGCTGAATGTGCCCGCAATGACGCTCATTTGTCCGGGCTGCGTGATATGCGAGGCCAGTGCGGCCGCGCTCATATCTACCGTGCCGCGCACAACCGGCGTTCCTTCTTGAAGACCCGTCAGCGCCGCAGCCTTTGCCGTGACGCGGCCCACAACCTCATCCGAGGGGCCAAGTTCCGGAAGCTTGTCGCGCAAGTGGGTCAACCCCAGAAGATCAAAAAGCGCATCGCAATAAGTGTCGGTTTCCGGGTCCAGCAATCCGGCTGACCCGGCATCCGTCAGATCGGTCGACATGTCCCCGCACAGTTGAGCACGCAGGAAATCTTTGCAGAAGGACACGCGATGCGTCCGGTCAAACACGTCTGGCTCATTGCGGACCAGCCATGCCAGCAAAACGAATGTCTGACCGGGCCAGAGGTGTTGGCCGATCAATGCCTCGACCTGATCCGCAATGCCATTGCTCTGCCATTCGGTGATGATGTCGATGGTGCGCGCGTCCGTTGACATAATCCCGTGCCGCACCGGATGCCCGTCGCGGTCCATCAGGTATAGGCCTCCACCATACCCGGCCACGGACACCGCTTCGATGTCTGACGGCGAAACGCCGCTGCATTCTATCACCTGGCGTACGGCCGAGGTCGCAGCCTTCCACATCACATCCGGGTCCCGTTCGGTCCAGCCGGGGTGGGGGGCCTGCATTACGTTCCGGCTATGCGCGCAGGCGATTTCGGCACCGTCCAGATCAAACAGCGCGGCCTTCGTCATTGTGCCACCGGCATCAATGCCGATTACATACTGTCCCATAGTCTCCTCCCTTGGCGGGCGTCACTCCTCAACAACGCATCGCCAACTTGTTATTACATGCTTAACAATAGGGGGCAAAAATTGGCTGTCAATTGCCCTTGTGTTCGACAAGAAGGGAGACAAAGGTCGTATATAATACCCTTTTTGCGTTGTATTTGCACAATTGACGCGCGGTCAGGCGGGCTATATTCACTTGTTATTACATGCTATGCCTGTTGAGGCGTGTAGCAAGGCAATGCGAGAAGGAGAGGCGGATGCGCAGACGAGAAGAGATGATTGAAAGGCTTCGCACCGAAGCGTTGCCTGACATTCTGATCATTGGCGGGGGAATCAACGGCGTCGGGACTTTCCGAGATCTGGCGGCGCAGAACGTCCCCGCACTTCTGGTCGAGGCGGGGGATTTTTCATCCGGCACCAGCGCCGCGCCCTCGCGCCTTATCCATGGCGGCCTACGTTATCTGGAAACAGGCGAGGCCGCGCTGGTGCGTGAATCCCTGACCGAACGCAATCTGCTGCTGAAAAACGCGTGTCATATCGTGCAACCTCTGCCGGTCTGGGTGCCCTTGCGAAGTTGGCTTGGCGGCACGTTCGGGGCGATCGCCCGTTTTCTGAAACTGACACGGACACCGGGCCGCAAGGGTGCGATCCCCGTCAAACTTGGCCTGATGCTATATGATGCCTTTGGCCGCACACAACAGACCATGCCCGACCACCGTTTGTTGACCAGGCGACAGGCCCGCGCCGAAATGCCGGTGCTTGCGCCGGACATTCGTGCCGTGGCTGAGTATTACGATGCGCGCATCACCCATCCCGAACGACTTGTAATGGAACTTGTGGCCGATGCCGAAGCCGAGTGCCCCGAAAGCCTCGCGGTTCCCTACCTCAAGGCCATCGGTCAGGAAAACGGCCGTGTCACCCTGCGCGATATGGCGAGTGGTGAAACCTTTGATGTCGCGCCGCGCCTCGTCATCAACGCCTCTGGCGCATGGGTGGACGAGGTGCAATCCGGCCTTGGGTTTTCCGGTCGCTTGATGGGCGGCACCCGCGGGTCGCATTTGGTGCTGAAGCAGCCCGTTTTGGCGCAGAAGATGAACGGCAAGATGCTCTATTTCGAAACCGACGACCACCGCGCCTGTCTGATCTACCCGATGGGCGAGGATCGGGTGTTCCTTGGTACCACGGACATCCGCAGCGACGATCCGGGCGACAACATTTGTACCGATGCCGAAATTGACTACCTGTTCAAGGTGTTGCGCCCGATTATGCCCAATGAGGACCTACGGCGCGAGGACATCATTTTTACCATTGCCGGTGTGCGCCCCCTGCCCCTGCAAGAGACCGGGGTCACAGGTGCAATCAGCCGCGACCACCGGCTGGATAGATTTCCCGCAACGGCGGATCGCCCGTTTGAAACACTGACCCTGGTCGGCGGAAAATGGACGACCTATCGCGCCTTTGCCGAGCAGGTCAGCGATGTCGTCTTGCAGCGGCAGAACCTGCCGCGTCAGGCCAGCACTGCAGATCGCGCGATTGGCGGGGCCGCCGGGTATCCCTTTGAGGCTGCCGATCGTCAGGCATGGGCCAGTCGTCTGGCCAGAGACACGGGCCTGACGCCTGAGCGGTGCGCCATGCTGGCGCAGCGCTATGGCGCGCGGGCAAGAGCCGTTGCAGAAGCAGAATGCGCAGACCCCCGTCAGTTCGTGTCTATCCGCGATTACAGCCCGGCGGAAATTTCCCTGATCTGCACGCAAGAGCGCGTCACACGCCTTGAGGATATCGTGCTGCGCCGGACGTTGATGGGGTTCGAAGGGGCCCTGAACGAGAACGGAATAAACGAACTGGCAGAGGTGGCTGCCGCGGCTCTGGGGTGGACGGATGACCACCGCACCACAGAGATCGAGCAAACCACTCAACTGTTGCGGGATCGCCACCGCGCCACTATACGAGGTTCGCTGTGACCTGATGATCAATGGAGGCATGTGCCTTTGCCCGATAGCAAGACCGAGACATTGCAAGGTAGAATTGACCGCATCGAACGCGGCACTGCCATGCCGCTTTGGTCTCAGGTCAAGGCCACACTGACGACACTGATCCGTGAGGACGGCCTGAAGGAACATGACCGCCTGCCTTCGGAGAACGAGCTGTGCAAGTCCTTTGGCGTGTCTCGCACGGTCATCCGCGAAGCCCTTTCACAGATGGTGAACGAAGGTTTGATTTATCGCCTTCAGGGCAAGGGGGCCTTTGTGCGTGGTCGCCGCGATGAACAGAATTTCGTCGGAACCACCATGGGGTTCAGCGGCGAGATGGCGGAAAAGAAACAGGACGTCACCCGTAGGATATTGCGCCAGGAAGTCACCCACCCAACACCCCGGATCAGCCGGATGTTGCGGATCGACCCTACCCACCCGATCGTGGTGGTAGATCGCGTCATGTCGGTCGAATCCGTACCCCGCATGATCGTCAGGTGGGCAATGCTGCAGGAATCCGTTCCGGGGCTGGAACGAATTCAGCTTGAAAACCGGTCTTTGTACGACACGATCAACCGGCAGTTCGGAGTCCGTCTCGTGCGTGCGGACCGCTGGATTGAGGCCGTATCCCTATCGGTGGCAGACGCCGAATTGCTGGGGGTCGAGGCTGGCAAGGCGGCGCTTAAGGTCGAATCCGTCTGTGTGAACGAAGACGGGCACCCGATCGAATATTATGTGGCAACCTTCCTGACGGACCGATCCCGCCTTCACTTGTCGGTGTCTTCGGTCGGCTAAAAGTCAGAGGTGCTTTGCCCCTGCCAGCAGAACGGACACATCGGCAATCTTGTCGGGCGTTGTGATCTGAGAAATGCCCTACCCATGGGTGACGTCGAATGTCAGGTCCGCATCCATCAACCTATCAGCGCCACTTGTCCCAAATCGCATTGGCCCCGGCATCGCTTGCGCCCCTGCACAGACTGCGATGCCTACCGGCGTGACGCTTTTCGGCGATTTACACGGTGTTCATCGAGGAAACCTGATCCTGACTGTTCAGTCCCGGCATTTGTGGGGCAGATTTAGAATGAAACGATCTGGCTCCGAAGCCCAGATCTTGCGGATGTGTTCGCATCTGACCATGACCGACATAATAAATTCGCGTCACTGTCGCCTCCTGGATCGTGCGGTTCATTTGTTCGATCTGGCCATTGGTCCACGGATGGTTTGACCTGATCAGGGGCGGTGTCTGATTTTACTTGCCTCGCGGATCATGCCAAACCGCGTCGGCCGTGAATATGCTGTACCCCGGCTTTCGAACGGATCATGGAGCGTTTAGGCAGTAAAGAAGTGAGGTGCCCCCTGGTTTCCTAGACGCCTGCCTCGTTCATTCTCTGGTGTTTGATTTCATGGTCAACGGGCGACGGCATACCGTTGTTCGTGTGCTTGCGGTCTGGGTTATAGAATATCTCGATGTCGTCAAACACGTCCTGCCTTTTGGCATCACGCGTGATGTATCTGCGTCGCCTGAAGGCCGCAATATGCTGAATCAAGGCAACTTTCCCTCGGACTTGATCCAGCGCGTCACGAAGATCGGCAGGTGCGCTGATGATCCGCGCCCTCAAAGTCACCATCTCCTGTGAACGTGATTTAACAGCTGTATCGCGTGCAATCTTCAAATATCTGATTGGGTCGCGCTGTTATTTGTCCAGAGAGAACGGGCCCTGCCGTGCCTTTTGCATCCAAGACGTCTGTTTTGCATGGCGCGTATCGCTACTGACGATTTGGCCGCATGACCTCAACCACATTGTGGCCTTGAGCCAACAAAGACCCCAAAATCCCAGGAGCCAGTCCCTTCGAGTCCAAATGCCAAAACCTTCCCAAAGAGCACGACCAACGCGCCAACTCCAAATAGCCCTTCGGATTGGTCGGAATGGACAGCGCCGCCAAGCGGGCGCCTTGCATATCGATCGCAACAGCCACATGCGGTGCCTTATGCGCATCGATGCCGACAATAACCGGATTTGCGCTCTTTATGATGCCCTCATTGCCAAGAATGCCCGGGCGTCAATCCGAGAGGTCAGGACTGTGATCGGGCATCCCCGTCGGGCTCCTATGAGGTCACTCGCCCGTTTCCGGGGCGACTTGACGGTCGGCACATCAACGCAATGACACACGGTCATCCGCCGTGAGGCGGAGCGACGGCAGGACGATCTTGTCGAGCATCTTGAGGCGTTGCCTTCACCGTGCAGGGCTCGCTCGATCAGATCCTCTGGCATTTCGGCAGTGATGCCGTGACCAGAACCGTCACGGCAATGTGTTCACATGGGTCACTTCTCAGCGGAATCAACAGATCAGTAGGCCCGAAGCCGTTCAACACGTTTGGTGGAGGGCAGGTCTCCGTAAATTTTTCTATAGTAGGTCGAGAAGCGGCCCAGATGCCCGAAACCGCTTGCCAGGGCCAGTTGCGTCGTCGTGATCGTGCCACCCGACAACAACCTGTGTCCGATATCGAGCTTTCGTGCAATGAGCCACTCGCGCGGCGTCATCGACAGAAGTTCAGCAAAAGCGTTGCGCAAGGTGAGCTGATTGATAGCCAGCCCTTCGCATAGCGATTGGATGGTGATGTCCTCAGGCTCATTTTCAACAAAGAAGCTCTCGGCGCGCAACAGTATATCGGCGGCGGAAGTTCGGTCGCCTAAGAGGCGGCATTCGTTTTGTTTGAATTGATCGACCAAGTACTGCACCTTATCCATGAGGATTTCTACAATCTCCTGCTGCAGGATCGCCGGCGCGATCCGCATGGTCGTGGGCGCCGATTGCAGGATTTGCTCGAAGTAGCGTGAAATATCCAGAATCTGCCTGCTGGACGGGCATGTGACAATGGCTGCCCTCCTGAACAGCCCCGGTGGGAGATCAACGGCCGTCTCGTCGACCTCGATCATCATGCCTCTTTCGGGAAGCGAGGCGTTGCTGTGGCAGAGGATCTCACTCCCCCCGCGCTGCAACATCAGACAATCAGCGACGGCCATGCCATTGAAGCCAAGCTTCTGGTTCGAGGCGACAAAGGCGATGATGATCTTGCCGGGAGGTGGAGCACTCCATTGCAACATGCCGATGCTGCTGCGTTCTTCGGAAATGGTGACCGGCCCAAGGCTGACCTGCGCCACGCTGCCCTCAAAACTGCCGCCGTGGGTGCGCATGTAGCGCTGTTCCCAGCCCGGAAGCCCCGCTTCCTGTTCTGTCGCATCGAAAAAGGTTCTGACGGAATAGGTCAGGCAAGGCGCGGTCATTGCATTCATCCAATTTGGTAGAGCTGCGTTACCGTTGTTTGGGCGGTGCAGCTCAGCAAGATTGGACACCGCACAACAGGCCCGGAATATGGCCCCCTTTGCAAACTGCACAAAACGCAGGCGAAATTTACGGGAAAATCTGGCTTTCGCCGCGCTGCAGTGAAGATGCAAGGTCGAGCAACATTGATCTGCATGGAGATCTCAATGACTCAAAAACTTGCCTTTGGGCTTTTGCTGTTCACCAGCCTCGTTTCCCGCGCCGCCCTGGCCCAGGACGAGCCCAGCCATCCGCCCTTTGAATTCGAAACCCCGACCGCGCTCGCGGCCATCGCGCCCGGCCCGAATGTCTTTGTGAACAGCCAAGGCTGGGACAAGGCCAGCGCGATCAAGGTCTATGGGGCCGATGATCTGGCCTTTAAAGGCACGATGGCGGCGGGCCTTCAGGCCCATTCGGCGATCTCGCGCGATGGGCAGACCGCCTATTACGCCTCCAACTTTCAGGCCCGGATGGTGCGCGGTCCGCGCACGGATGTGCTGACCGTGTTCGATATTCCAACGCTCAGCGTGCGCGAGGAAATTGTTCTGCCCACGCAGATCGCACAATATACCACCAATCAGTCGCTGACGCGGCTGAGCGCGGACGAACGCTTTTTGTTCATCCAGAATTCGACCCCGGCGACATCGGTGACGGTGGTGGATCTGGCCGCCTCCAGTTTTGCGGTCGAGGTGCCGACGCCAGGTTGCTTTGGCATCTATCCGACATTGGAGGGGTCCGGCTTTTCAACCATTTGTGCCGATGGCGCGTTCATGAGTGTGACGCTGGACGAGACAGGCAAGACCTTTACCACAAGCCGTAGCACCCCCGTCTTCGATCCGAACAAAGACCCCCTTTATCTGACCTTCGACCGCTACGAAGGGGACCTTTATTTCATCACCTACAGCGGCGCGATCGTACATCTGTCAGATGAGGGCGGCACGGTCAAACTGGTCGAGACCATCCCCTCGTTCGGTGCCGATCTGAACTGGGCCCCCGGCGGTTACAACCCTTTCACGATCAATGAGGCGCATGGCGTCCTGTTCATGGCGATGAAGGAAATCGAAGAGCCGGGCGCGCATTATCACGCCTCGTCCGAGATCTGGGCCTATGACCTGAAGGCGCGCAAGCTTCTGTTCCGGTCACAGGGCAAGGGACTGTCGTCGGTTTTCGTCTCTGACGCCGAGACGCCGTTACTGTATTCGCTGAGCCTTCAAGAGGATGAGATCGTTCTCTACGAGGCTATCCCCGAAGCACAATTCGCACTGCGCCGCAAGGCCGCGACCACCGGCACGGGCTTCGCGGCAGTGATCGACATGGCGCCGGGGGCCGAGTGAGACACATGGAACAGTCTTTCTCACTGCTTGGCATGGCGGGGGCGACAAGCATTGCCCTGATCTTCGCCCGCGCGGCCTTTCACAAACTGACCGAGTTCACCGAGTTCACGGGCTTTGTCGCCGATTACCGCATCCTGCCCGTGGCACTGGTCGGTCCTGCCGCCGCCGCATTGGTGCTGACCGAGGTGGCGGTGGTGATCGGAACGGTGACGCCGGGCGTCATGGCCCCCGCGCTTGCATTGGGAGCGGGGTTGTTCCTGCTTTACGCGCTGGCGATGGGCATCAATGTCCTTCGGGGTCGCACCACGGTGGAATGCGGCTGCGGAGGCGCGGCGCAACCACTTGGCACACCGCTGGTGCTGCGCAACATCGTTCTGGCAGTGATCGCGGGGCTTTCGGCGGTCGCACCAGTGGCCTCACGCGCACCCGGTGCCGCGCTTGCCGCGATTGCGGTGGGTGCAATGCTGACCCTCACCTTGCTTATCGTCGATCGCATCCTGTCCAACGCCGCGCTTGCGCAGCGTACGATCTGATGCTGCAACCATCTGAAAAGAGAATAAAATGACTGCACTCGTCTTTTTGAATGTGGCCATGTTCGTCATGATCCTTGGCCTCGCTTTCGGCCTGCTCGCCATGGGGCGGCAAATCGGCATCCTATTCGAACGGGTCGCCCCGATGGGGGCTTTGGTGAACGATGCCGGCCCACAGGTCGGCATGGCATCGCCGCAATTCACCCTTGAAAGCCGCACGGGCGGCATGGTCACCATCGGCCCGCGTGCCGACAGAAGTACGCTCGTCTTCTTCCTGTCGCCGACCTGCCCGGTCTGCAAGAAGCTGCTGCCGATCGTCAATCACATCCGCAAGGCCGAAGGGGCGTGGCTTGAGGTGGTGCTGGCCTCGGATGGCGGCGATCTGGCGCAGCATGACAGGTTCATCACATCGGCCAAGCTGCAGGACTATCCCTATGTGGTTTCGACCGAACTGGGGCTGGGCTACCGGGTGGCGCGGCTGCCCTATGCCGTGCTGCTGGATCAGCACGGGGTGATCCGCGCCAAGGGCCTGATCAACAGCCGCGAACAGTTCGACAGCCTGTTCAATGCGCTCGATCTCAAGACCCCCTCGATCCAGTCCTACCTGTCCACCCAAGATGTGCAGCCCGCACATTGATCGTCATCACGCAAAGGAGACACCCTGTGAAAAACCTCATCTCCCAATTCTCCGGCTGGCTCGACACGCGGGTCGAGAATACGTCACGCGGGATCGCCCATCGAGCCGGACGTCGGTCATTCCTCAGCCGCGCCGGATGGGCATTGGTCGGTGGCACCGTTTTGCCGATGCTGCCCTTTGATACGTTCGGCGGCGCCGCCATGGCGCGCGGCTTCGGCGAGCCCGAGGAATTGCCCGAGGACTGTGAATACTGGCGCTATTGTTCGCTGCACGGCGGGCTGTGCAGCCATTGCGGCGGCACCGTCACGCAATGCCCACCCGGATCTACCCCGTCCAAGGTTGCCTGGGTCGGCACCTGTCGCAACCCCAATGACAACAAGGATTATCTGGTCAGCTACAACGACTGCTGCGGCACCGGCGGCTGTGAGACCGACGGCTGCTCGCGTCAGGAAGGCGATATGCCGGGGTATCGTATGGGCCTTGCCTCGGAATCAAGCTGGTGTCTGGCAAATACCGACAACAGCATTCATTGTACGCTGGCCATTGTGGTGGGGCTTGCAGAATGATCAACGACGTCAGGGCAATGTTCGTCGTCTGCCTGAGCGCGCTTGCGGTTTCCGCCAGCGCACAGGACCAAAACGCGGGGGCAGCTCTCTTCGATACAAACTGCGCAGCCTGCCATCAGAAGGCAGGCGTCGGCGCCCCCGGACTGGCTCCTCCTCTGGCTCATCGCGAGCTCTTCGCGCGCCTTGGCGAAGAGGCTCCCATCTATCTAAGCGGTGTACTGCTTTCGGGGCTGACCGGGCGCATTACCGCAAACGACATGGAATATGTTGGTCTTGTCATGCCATCGCATGTCTGGCTGACCGACGCAGAAGTCCTCGCCATCACGAATTACGTTCTGGGCGACCTAAACGATATAAACCCAAAGCTGTCTCCTGAGGAACTGGGGACCTTACGCGAAGCGCCGCCCGACCACGCGGCCTTAATCAAGATAAGAGAGAGGGTGGCACCATGAAGTTCAGATCGTTCTTTTTGTGCGGTCTTCTGACCATTCTGCCCGGTATCATCCTTGCCGACATCGACAAAACCATGCCGGGACCGCAACGTGGCACTGCCACCAACTATGTCCTGAAGTGCATTGGCTGCCACATGGCCGATGGCAGGGGCCTGCCACAGGCGGGGATTCCAGATTTCGTGGATTCGATCGGATATTTCGCCGGCTCACCTGCGGGGCGGGCCTATCTGGTCAACGTCCCGAACGTGCGCGGCGATGGTCTGTCGGATGCCGATACAGCGGCGCTGCTGAACTTCATCATTGATGTCTGGGCCGGCCAATCCAAGCCAGCGGACTTTGTCCCTTTCGATGCGGACGAGCTCGTACAATTACGGCAGAAGACGACGAGTAATGTGGTTGATATCCGTCGCGATGTGGTGGAGCATCTTGCCACAGAGGGATACACACCGTCGGCCTACCCTTGGCCCTGACAGGGTGAGTCCTCTGCGCTGCATAAATGGTCCATTTTGTTGATTGCCACTCAGAACTGACGCATGTGCAAGCTTGCCCCGGCTGAATACGCTGGGGAGTATCGGAGGGTTTTGTTGCAGTTTTTCACACGGCTTGCGAGTAGCTTCGCTTCGGACAGAATTATGCTGCGAGCTGGGCGAATTGCCGAAAAGCGGCCAGCTCGCGCCGCACAGACAACATGAAATCAAGGGTTTGGCCACCACAATCCACAGCGCGTGCAATGTTTGCCATCGGCGCACCACGTGTCCATCCCCTCCAAATCGGCGATGTCTTTTGCGCGTCCATCGGTAGCGGCTTGGCCATCAACACAGTCCCTTAAATCCAAAGTTCTACACTGTGTCGCAGTGACCGGCTGAAGCCGGTCACTATTGTTCGCACGGCTATCAGAAGATCCTGCGCGAACACGGCTTTCAGGTCGCGATAAGCAGCAAGGGAAATTGCCATGATTGCGAATATGGTATTGTGGCTCGAGGGCCATCTGCGAATACATCAACGGCGTCTATAATCCGCTCCGCCGTCACTTGGCATTGGGCTGGAAAGCCCCGTCGCTTTCGAACGGAAAATGGCCTAAACGAGCCACTGGGCCGACACAAAACGCGACAGGTCCAATTCTCAAATTGTCCCGTCAAAGAGCTTCGCCCGCACCAGCTTTGCGACGTCGCGGAGGCTGGGGGAGCGGTCCGATCGCTTGCTGCCCTCCGACAAGCGCTTGATCCTGCGCAGCGAGGTTCCGAAGTATTGGGCAATCTCGTCGTCGCTCAGTCCAAGATCGCGAAAGGTTTCAACCGTCCGTTCGGGATGCGGGCCGAGCAGATCGTCGGCAGCGTTTCGGTAATCCTGATATTCGGCTCCCTGCACTGGGTAAAGATGCCAAGGTGTGCTCTCGGGCGCGAGGACCAGTTGCTCGTCCACCTTAGGTGTTGCACCGTCATCGAATCTCGTCATCGCGTTGCCTCCTCTGAAAGCGGAATCCGGTGGAGTATGGAATTTCGTAGATTCGCGACATTGTCAGCCGTCAATTGGGATGGATTCCCGCCCAGTTGACCTTGCTGCATTGGCAAAATTCCACGCATCCGATGTACCAATGGCCAACGGATGATCCCCGTCAATGAAACCTCCCTGCAATGGCCACAGCCTCGGAAACGAACGTAACACAAAACAAGGTGGTTGCATGAAACCGACAAGCCGGATTCTGGCGTCATTGGCCGTCGCGAGTAGTCTGTTGGCCACAGGATTGGCCGCTGATGAGATCACACCGATCAACGGGTTGGTCTACTTGATCAACACCGATACCGAGGAACCCATCGATGGCTTGCTGCGGTGGGAACTGGAGTTGCGCGAGCGCGGGCTGACTGCGATGGTCAAGGCCTCAAATCCGGTGCTGGAAGCCTATCCGGAGGTATTTCGCCGCCTGGCCGCTACAGGGCACGAAATCATTGGTGGGTATTCCGGCATCTGTTGGGACAAGCCTTAAGAGGAACAGCGTGCCGCCATGCACGAGGTCAAGTCCTACATGGAAGACCTGACTGGTCACCCAATGCGGATCTTCGCCTGTTCCTATTCCTCGTATGACAAGAACACCCTGCGCGCGGCCGAGGATCTGGGCGTTCCCTACGTTCTGGCGCGTGGCACCGAGGATGTCCGCGCTGTGATCTATCGACCCGAGGAATATGATGTCGGCCTGATAGAAGTGTCGAACGTGGCGTTCGGAGAACTCGGTCGCGGATCGCTCTGCGACATCAGTCTGTTTTCGCGTGGCGCGACCGAGGCCGATTTCGCACAGGTCTTTGCCGAAAGTATCGCCAAGCATCCCGATAGCATGATCCTGGTCTCGCACCCGCATATTGGCGGCACCAAGGCCGGCTACTGGGAGGTCTACGAGGCGGCGCTTGCTGAACCGGGACTTGCCTGGCGACCCTTCGATGCCTGGGTGAAGGCGGTGACCGTCATCGAGCGGCCCCTTGCCCGGATTCCGGAAAACCGCGACCTGCAATACCTTGAGCCGCAGCCAGCGGTTCCGCTTGAGGAGATCGCGGATTTGCCCGAGGTCGGAGACAAGCTCGTGATGTTTCACAATGGTGAGGGCCCGATGTGCCGCGAGGCTGCTGCGTTTATTGCCAGTCTCGATTATCCGGTCGAGGAGCATCTGGTGGGCGAGCGCGATTTCCTGCCCATGCTGGAGGCCTACCGGGCGAGATATGCAGCAAGCGAGGGTGTCTCGGAGCGGTTCGAGCTTTTTCCGCTCATCTTCATCGAGGGTCGGGCATTTTCAGGATTTGACGACGTCGTTCATTCTGCCATCGAGGCGGAGGTGGCGGATTAGGGGACGGAACATCCGACTGGTTCGGATGGTGCCGCTGTGCCCTGTTCACGTCGCGAGTCCGGTGTCGTCGTTCTTGTGCGGCAGCGGCGTGACCACGGATACGACCGGTTTCAGACAGGTCTCGATTTCCTTGAAATCAAGCACCTCCTTGCGTTCCAACGCGTCAATCAGCGCATGGACCTCTTTTTCGTGACGCGAGATGATGCCGATCGCCTCTGCCTCGGCGTCTTTGAGAAGCGTCGTCACGGCGTTGTCCACCCGGGCGGCGGTTTCGTCGGCATGTTCGCGCGGCCGGGCCATCGACTGACCAAGGAAGGGATGATCCTCGCGCTGGCGCAGATCCACCGGGCCTATGTCCTCGCTCATGCCCCAACGGGCGACCATCGAGCGGGCCAGTTCAGTGGCGCGTTTGATGTCGTCGTCGGCGCCGGAGCTGACGCTCCCGAGCAGGTGTTTTTCGGCCGCGCGCCCGGCCAGCAGGATGGTCAACTGGCTGTGAAGGTAATCCTCGGGCAGGGTGTGATGCTCCTCGCGCTCGAGCATATGCGTACCACCCAGGCTGCGCCCGCGCGGGATGATCGTCACCTTGTAGAGCGGGTCGGCTCCCGGCGTGAAAAATGCCGCCGCTGTATGACCAGCCTCATGCACGGCCAGGCGGTGTTTTTCCTCGGGCTGAATTGCCAGCGTGCGCACGGTGCCCATCATCACCTTGTCGCGGGCCTCCTGAAGATCGGCCTCGGTGATAGACCCGGCGCTGCGTCGGGCTGCCTGAATCGCGGCCTCGTTCAGCAGATTTTTCAGATCGGCGCCTGAAAAGCCCGGGGTGCCACCCGCGATTGCATCCAGATCCGAGGGATCGGTAAGCGGCAGCGCCTTGGCATGAATGTCGAGGATTGCCCGCCGAGCCCGCCGGTCGGGAAGGTTGAGCATGACGTGCCGGTCAAAGCGCCCGGGGCGCAGAAGAGCAGGGTCAAGCACGTCGGGCCGATTGGTCGCAGCCAACACCACGACGGCCTCCTTGCCCTCGAACCCGTCAAGCTCTGCAAGGATCTGGTTCAACGTCTGTTCGCGCTCATCGTGGCCGCCGCCAAGCCCGGTGCCCCGGGTGCGGCCGATACTGTCCAACTCGTCGATGAAGATGACCGCCGGGGCAGCCTTGCGTGCGGCCTCGAACATCTTGCGCACACGGCCCGCACCGACACCGACGAAAACCTCGATGAACTCGGAGCCCGATGTCGAAAAGAACGGAACATCGGCCTCACCCGCCAGCGCTTTTGCCAAAAGTGTCTTACCGGTGCCGGGTGGGCCCATCAAAAGCACCCCGTGTGGCACTTCGGCGCCCACGCGTTGGAAACGTTCGGGTTCGCGCAGGAACTCGACCAGTTCGGCCACCTCCTTTTTGGCCTGATCCTGACCTGCTACGTCGGCGAAGGTTGTCCGGGTTCCGCTTTCGCTGGGCCTGGAAAACCGTCCGCTGAACAGACCACCCAGTCCGCCCGCACCAAATCCGCCTCCCATCTGACCCAGCATCCGCCGCTGGAACCAGAAATAGACCGCGAGAATCAGAATCCACGGCAGGATATAGCTGAGAACCGACACGCCGCGGGGCTCCTTGGCTGTGATCTCGACGCCATGCGCTTCCAGCAGCGGCAGAAGCTCCGGATCACCCTGCGATGGCGTGACCGCGCGGAAACGCGGCGTCGCGGCGGCAACGTCATCCTTGCCCGAGACCGTGATCGCGTTTTCCTCCAAAAGGCCCTGCCCGACCTCTCCCTTTCGGATCATCCGTTTGATCTCACTGTAGGAAACGACCTGAACGCTTGAATCAACATTGGTGAAAGACGAAACTACATAAGCCGTAAAAAGTAGCGCCCAGAACATGATGATTATCCATCGCTTCCGGGAATCGTCATTTGGCGGATCGTTTGGCATTCTCTGTCTTTCCTTGGTGCCGCCGATGTCGCGGCAATGATGGTCGGTCAATCGGCCCCGAGACTCTCTATCAATTCCGCTGCCACGCCCTGATAGAGCCTTGCCCGGGCCGGCCACTTGGCCGGCGTGCGGACCTCCACATCACGCAGGTGGTCGATGGCCAACCGTGCGCGGGTCAGGCAGGTGACAACGCCATAGGTGGTCAGCAGGGTGCGACTTGGGGGCGGGATTGTCTGCGACAATCGGAACAACATGACGGCCCGAATCCATGCCGCACCTGCTGAGGCACATTCGATCCCCAGCTCGTTGAATTCAAAGAATGGGTCGGCAAGCCGGACATCGTGATCGAACTCCACGCGGTCGAAGACCACCGGCGGGTCGGTCAGACAGACATGTTCGGGCCGCAGGTCGCCGTGGCCTTCGCTCAAGAGCCCCTGACAAGCCCGCGCGATGATTTCCCCGCGGCAGGATTCCAGCGCCGGGAGCGCGAAATCCAGCACCTCCTCGCGCAGCGCGTTGCCCATATGGTGCCGCATTTCGCGCAGATGGGCCGCGTTGGTCCGACTATCGCGCATAAGACGATGGTAAAACCGGTGGCCCATGTCAGCGGTCCTGTGTTGCTTGCGATAGAACGAAACCAGAAGGTCGCTCAGGCTGACGATTTCCGAAAGTCGCGGGACCGGACCGGCCTTCAATCGGAGATCCAGCATCGAGGTTGCAGGAAGCCGCACCATTTCAACCAGCCAGTCGACAACGCGCCCTTCCCCGCCCAAAGCCAATCCGCCGTCAGGCTGCTGCACAAGGGGCATGACGCCGCGATAGACCGACCCGGCCAATTCCCGGTTCAGTCGGACTTCCTCACGGCACAGATGGGCCCGCGCCGCCAAGGTGCGCTGGTCAATATGCAGGAGGCGCACCGGTTTCTTGAGTTTCCACACCCGATTTCGGGTGAGAAAGACATAGGACGCATGGGTTTCGATACATTCCGGTGGCGGCTCACCTGGCCAAGGCGACCCGGTCCTGAGGAATGCAAGCTTGCCCGTCAGCGACACGTCAACAGGTTCGCATTCCGTTTGAACGAGGGTGCTGACGGGCAAAGACATGCGATCTACGCCTATTCCCAAAGCTCCTGAACTGGTTTGCGCATGGCGTGCTTGACCTGCTCGAATTCGCCCCAGGAGACATGTCGACGTAAAAGGTCAATGACCGCCGCCACGGCCCGATCCGGTTCATCCAAAGGCTCCTTCTGAAACCGCGATGCAACCCGCGCGATCAAGTCACTTTTACCGCGTGGTTTGGCCGGGGTTTTCGAAGGATTCCAGCCTTCGAAATATACGCCGCGTACCAGCACCGGAAGCTGCGCTGCTAAATCTGCGGCTTCATCAACCGTCAGAAAATCACGAATGGCGTGCAACGTCTCGTGCAAAAGCATGTATGCCCGTGGCTTTGGGAACTCGAGATCATCGCAGAGTTCATTCAGCCATTCGGCAAAAACCTGCGGGGCATGATCGAGTGTGGCGATACCGGTTATGGTCATGAAACACCTGTCGCTTGAATATCGTTGGATTACATGATGGGCGGCAATCCCGAGCAGCGCATTGATGGCCGTCAATGCCGCGACCTGACCAGCCCGCAATGAAGGGGCATGTTTTCTTTGCACTCGACGGATTCGACAGGCTGCCCGTATCGGGGGGGGGTGAAATCGCCCGCCACAAGGAGCGCGAATTCGACGACCGGCTGCGCATCCTGACCTGTGCCTCTTGATTGCCGATGTGATCAAGAGAATGCACCATCCGCTTGACGGCAGTCAATGAAACCGGCGCGCCATGACCCCTATCATGTATCCAAAGCGAAGCTGAAAGGAGTCTCTCAAATGGAAATTACCGCGGCAATGCACCAACAGGTCGATTGGGCCAGCGCCGACATGCCCGTCAGCGAGATGGCGAAGATGATGCGAAAGGATGACATCGGCGCGATTCCGGTCGGCAAGGATGACAAGCTGATCGGCATGGTCACCGACCGTGATATCGCGCTCCGGGTGGTGGCGGAGGGACGCGATCCGGCAAAGACAACCGCCGAGGAGATCATGACCAAGGGCATCGTCTATTGCCGGACGACCGAGACGGTGGAAGACGCCGTCCATCTCATGGACCAGAAGAAGATCCGCCGTCTTCCGGTCATCGACGATAACAAGCGGCTGGTGGGCATGCTGAGCCTAGGCGACATTTCCCACGCGGTCGGCAGGGAATTGTCCGGCGAGCTTCTGCATGCCGTGGCGGATCATCACAAGTGACCAAAGGCACGCAAGCGGTGTCTGAGGGTTTATGCAGGACCAGATAATATGAGGAAAAGTCTATGACGTATTACTATGCAAATGTGTTGGCCGTCGCAGGTCTCCTTGCACTGACAGGTTGCGAAAACCTCACTTCAGAACAGCGGACGGTGGTCGGCGTCACGTCCGGTGCCGCCGCTGGTCTGATTACAGCCGAGGCGTTCGATGCCGATGACAACTGGCGCCTTATCGCCGCGCTCGCCGGGGCGGCGGCCGGTACGCTTGTCGCACAAAATTCGGCGACCGATGATTGCGCCTATGCCCGCGGCGACGGAACCTATTTCACCGCGCCATGCCCATAGGGACCAGAACGAGGACTGATCGAATGCAGATCGAACCGATCATCTCTTATCACAATGTCGACCACTCACTGGCGGTCGAGAATCTCGTGCTCCGACGCGTCAGGATGCTGGAACGGCGCGAGGACCGGATCACCGGATGCGAGGTGACGATGGCGGCGCCGCAGGAAAGGAAACGGCACGGGCGCGTCTTCAAGGTTCGGCTCAACCTGCATCTGCCCGGTCCTGATGTGTCGATTTCTCGAGAAATCGTCCAAGGCAGCGCGCAGAACGATTTGATCCTTGCCGTGAATCGCGCGTTCACCGCCGCCGAGAAGGCATTGAGGTCGCGCAAAAAGAAGATGGGCGGCATCGAGGTAAAGCATCACCCGCCCGTGCTGCACGGCGAAATCGCCGAACTGGAGCCTGAACTTGGATATGGCTGGGTTCAGGCCAATGATGGCCGCTAGGTATATGTCCAGCGCGACAGCCTGACCTCTGACGACTGGGAGCGTCTGGACAAAGGCACCCGGTTCCGGTTCCGCGAGATGCAGGGTGACAAGGGGATTTACGCCGTATCGGTGGCGATTGCGGATTGAGGGCAATCAGCGGTGGGGGAAACCCGGAACACCCGAAAATCCACCGCGATCCGGGCCGACTTCTCGACATCGGTCAGGGTTCGGTACGATGGTTCTTCAAAAGTTCCTGAAGGATGGCTATGGCTTCGATTTCGTCTTCGTCGGCCGCTAACGCCAAGGCTTTCATGTCCCGGATCAAAATGCGGTCAGGTTCGAGTATGTCGATAACCCCTCGGTCGCTGAGCGAATGCAGGGAGCGAGAGATCGATTCCGGCCGTGTGCCCAACAGATGGGCCAGATCACCCCGGCTGATCGGAATCTTGACTTCGACACCTTCCGGTCCGGGCTGCAGAATATGGTCGATACCACGAAAGCGCGAACACATCAGCAACAGGAAACCGGCAATGCGGCCGACGATCTTCTGGTTTGAAAGAATGATCAACCACTCTCGCGCCCGGTCCAATTCATTGGCGGCATTCAACAGCACCGCGGGTTCAAGGTCCGGCGATTGCGTCAGCAGGGCCTCGAATTCCGCCCGGGGAAACGCGCAGATTTCCGTGTCGGTCGCTGCCTCGATGGAAAACTCTGCTGTGCCGTCGAAAACCCTTCCAAAAAAGTCCCCCTGGACAAGAAGCCCGACGATCTGTGCCCTTCCATCGGCCAATGTCTTTTCCATCCGCAAAACACCGGACAGAACGCAGCCGATGAAATAGGATCTCTCCTGCGCATGAACGACGGTTTGATTGGCGCGATAGCTTTTCACACGGCACATCACCTCGAGCGCGTCCCATGTTTCGGGGCGAAGCTGAGAAAACGGTGTCGACTTGACTAAACTCAGGCGTGTCTCTTTGCGATGCTCTTCCACTATATCTACGCACCTTCGATTGTCTGACCATGCTATCGCATTGTGCCGCTTTCGTGTCGATCAACAGTTTGTGAGCAGTATCATCATTGCGCTACCATTGCCACCAGCGGCAAACCGCTGAGCCGGGGGCGGCATTGACATGTATCAATGACCTTCCGGTGCCAATCAGTTTTCATCTCAAGTGTGCAAGGTGTTTAAAGTGGGGGGAGGAGATGCATCACAAAACATGGGCTTTGGTGAGCGATGGCGTTCGTGCCCGCATTCTGCGGGATCTCGAAGATGGCGCTGCGCAGGACCCGATAGAATTCATCAGCCAGGCAAAATCAATCCATCTGCGCGATCATCTCTCGGACAAGCCGGGCCGCAGCGTCGCATCGGGTGCCGGCGGGCGGCGCTCTGCCATGGAACCCGGATCCGACCCGGTCCTGCGCGACATGCAGGATTTTGCCCAGGAAACCCTCAGCGTTCTGGAAGACCACTTTCGTAAGGGGCATCTGACCCGGCTGGCGATTTTCGCCGCACCAAAGATGCTTGGGGTCTTGCGCCGCGAAATACCCGCGTCTCTGAACAGTGCCGTGATCCTCGAACGCGATCTCAATCTCGTCAATCTGTCCGAGGCGGATCTGCGCGACGCCGTGATCCAGGCGCTTGGTAAGGAGTCATAGACATGATTCAGACTGCGCGTGATTTGGACATGAGTGTGCCTTGGCCCCGAACCGATCTCCACGCAGCTTTTGCAGCGTGTCGCGGATGCAAGTTACGGGGTTCTCAACTCTGCCGCATCGTCAAGGATGAGCCTGTTTTCGACATTCATCCGCCAATCATCCGCCATTTCAGCCGCGGAAAACGAATTTTCGAACAAGATAGAAGCAGCGGCTTTCTCGGGGTTGTCCGACGCGGTTACGCACGAAGATCAGTGATAAAGGTGAGCGGCAAACGCATCCTGGTGGGTCTGGCGATGCCCGGAGATATCGTTGGAGGACTTCCCGGTCAGGAGCGCGACTATGATTTCGAGGCCGCCACCGACATCGAAATCTGCTGTTACGACAGAGCGACGGTCAAGCGGCAACTGGAAATCAATCAACGCTTCCGCAGACTGATGCTGCGAGAGATAGACCATCAGCACCATAGCCTTCTCGGCCTGCTCTGGCGCAATGGCACATTGAACAGCCGCGAGCGGATCATCGCCTTCCTCGTCAAGGCGGCCGAGTTCATGCCGAGCGAGCCGCTCCCCGACGGGAGTCTCGTCGTGAGCATGGAAATCGATCGGGGCGACTGGGCCGACCTGACCAACACCGCGGTCGAGACGATCTGCCGGACATTGCGGTATCTCGAAGAAAAAGATCTGGTGACCAGCCTTACTCCATACCGGTTCCTGATCCGCGATCTCGGCTTGCTCGCGAGCATTGCGGGCGTGGAGCCACCCGCACGTTGCGTGGGAGAGAATGGTCGATCAAAGCGGATGGAAAGCCGCTTCGGGTTACTGAAATCTGACGACAGGATGACCGCCGTCAATGCACTGCAGCGCGGTGCAAATAGACTCAACGCTGTCATGAAACCTGTGGCCGTGCAGAAGGGCGGCCTTGCCAGAAGGAGACCTGAGGATGCCCAAGAAGAAGTCCGAAATTGAAGTTCGCAGAGAGACGCCGCCAGCCGCCGCCGAAGGGTGGCCATCCATGCTTTCGCTCAGAAACGAGATCGACCGATTGTTCGACGATTTCGGCGCAGGACTCTGGCGGCAACCGCTGTCGCGCCGGGTACATTCGTTGTTCCCCGCAAGTTCCGAATGGGTGCTACAGCCTGCGACGGAACTCGTGGAGTGTGACGGTGAATACCGGATCACGACCGAACTGCCCGGCATGGCCGCCGAGGATATCGACATCAAGATGAGCGATGGAACGATTACCATTCGCGGTGAAAAATCGGAGGAGAAGAAAGAGGAGAAGGAGGACTACCTCGTCAGTGAACGCCACTATGGGGAATTCCAGCGCACCCTGTCCCTGCCCTCCGGCGTCGACGCCGAGGCCGTTTCTGCAGATTTCGCCAACGGCGTGTTGACCGTGACGTTACCGAAGACCCCGGAAGCGAAACAGAAGGAACGCAAGGTGGAGGTGAAATCCGCCGCCTGAGCCGACGACGCAGTCGAAATCCCTGCACCTCCATCGGGTGGAGGCGCAGCCTTGCCCCGGCAGCCTTGCCCCTGACCTGTCCCTCAACGGCCTGCTGCCGGGGTTTCTTTCTTGATCGCCGCCTTGCGAATCTGGTGGATTTGGTCAAAGGCCATGGTTACGCATTCAGCCGTGGCCGAGCCGGGGTTTTGTGCCGCAGGGGCATTCAAAACGGCAGTACCACCAGATTTTCATCCCCATCCAATAGCCAATTCAAATCAGGGAAAAGCCGGACGCATGCCGGCGGTCAACGTCTCGAACGTCAACGATCAACCCGGCAGAACATGCTCTCGTTGCGGTGGGCATGACTTCGTCGCATCCGAAACCACAACATCAATCTGAAGCGGGAAAAGCCTTATGCCATACAACGGATACTCGCCTTGCATTAACCCTGAAACAGCTCGGCATGAGGTTCTGAACGGAGCATGACCGAGCGCAAGATCGCGGTGTCGATGATTGCCTTCCCGGTGTCCTCCTTCTAGGGCAGGTCCGGGGCGCGTAAATCCGGTTCCCACTTTTGCGCGGCATGCTCTAAGCGGCGCAGATTTCCGCCACACCGACGACGTAGTTCTTGCCATAGGCTTTCGCGCAACGCGGGCAGGTGGTGTAAAAGAAATAGATATCGCCCGACGTTCCGCCGCGCTTGCGGACCAGTTCCTGCATCTCCCGATGCCAGTTGCGGGCCTCACGATAGGGTCCCTCAAAGACCTTGGTGACGAAGTCCCCGGACAGCGTTGTCATTTCTTCGTTTTCGACCGGCTTGCCGACGGAAAAGTAGTGCTCGCTGGCCCAAGGCGAAGTGTCCCGGGTCAAAACGATGCAGTCGTCCGAATCGAACGCCCCGGCATCCTCGATGTGGCCTTGCACACGGGAAAACACCCGGCCCATATTCAGTGGCACATGCATGGCCGACATCGTCACCGCCCGCACCATGGGTTTGTCGCGGAAATGCAAATCCTGCCCGTCCCATCCCTCGGGAATGAACTTCGGACAACACCCTGTCGTGTTGATCGACATGTCGTAGTGTGGCAATTCGTTGATCCGCATCGGCCTTTCTCCTCTATCCTCTTTTGCTTCAGAATAGACAGATTGGCACATCCGGCATTGATGGCACGCAAGCGGGCGTTCATGATCTCGCGTTGGCCTGTCGCCCACGCTCGGTGCTGCCACGGCAGACTTGCACGCGAACCTTGCGGGTCGATCCGTCGGTTGGAAACTCCACGATCGTGCCGTCTTCACCGCTCCCATCCTGTGCGTTGGCGACACTTCCATCGCTGCAATCGACTTGCTGCACTTCTATTGCAATGGACCCGGCCTGTCCCCGCACCGTCGCGCGGTAACCGGTCCAGTCCGCAGGAAGGCAGGGGGCGATGCGCAAGGCGCCGGCCCGCAGTTCCAGCCCAAGGATTCCTTCGACCGCCAGGCGCCACGCCCAGGCCGCGGCACCGGTATACCAGGTCCATCCGGCCCGGCCTTCGAACGGGGGCGTACCACCGATATCCGCCGGAATGACGTAGGGCTCACCGCGGTAGGCGCGCATGTCCTCAGGGTGCGCGCTGCGGCGCGCGGGGTTGATCAGGTCGAATATCCGGTACGCCTCATCGCCGTCCCCGAGCCGCGCAAAGGCCAGCCCGAGCCACGTGGCCGCGTGGGTATACTGGCCGCCGTTCTCGCGAACACCCGGCGGGTAGGCGCGAATGTAACCGGGATCGCGTAATGTCTTGTCGAAGGCCGGTGTCAGAAGCCGGACAAGCCGGTGTGCAGGATCAATCAAATGGGTGGCGGCTGAGCGGAGTGCCTGTTCGGCGCGTGCCCGGTTTGAAGCACCTGCCAGAACTGCCCAGGACTGGGCGATGCTGTCGATCCGACACTCGTCATTCTGCGCCGATCCCCATGGGACACCGTCATCGTCAAAGGCGCGTAGATACCATTCGCCGTCCCAGGCGCAGGTTTCCGCAGCCTGTCGCAGTTCCTCCGCGCGCTTGCGCCAGAACCCCGCCTCATCCACCCGGCCGGACAGATCGGCCAGATCCGCACAGGCATCGCCGCAATGCGCCGCGAACCATGCCAGCCAGACACTTTCACCGCGTCCGTGACAGCCAACCCGGTCCATGCCGTCGTTCCAATCTCCGCTTCCGATCAATGGCAGACCGTGCGCCCCCCTGGTTGCGCCGCGCTGCATCGCACGAAGGCAGTGATCAAACAGCGTGGAGGATTGTCCGATCTCGAACGCGGCATAACGGTCCTCTTCGTCCTCGGCCAACGGCGGGGCGGAAAGAAAGGGCACCTCCTCCTTCAGGATGGAGATGTCGCCGGTCGCGCGAACATAGGCGTGGGTCGCGTAGACCAGCCAGAGCATGTCGTCCGAACAGCGGGTCCTGACACCGCGGTCCTCTGGTGGATGCCACCAGTGCAACACATCGCCCTCTTCAAATTGATGGCGCGCGCAATCGAGGATATGGGCGCGCACGCGATGCGGCTCGGACAGAAGGAACGCCATCATGTCCTGCAACTGATCGCGGAACCCGAGTCCGCCGCTGGCCTGCTGGAACCCGGCGCGTGCGAGGATGCGGGAGGCGAAGGACTGGTAGGGCAGCCAGCGGTTCACCATCAGGTCGAAGGCCCCATCCGGTGTCTCGACCCGGATCGCCCCAAGACGGTGCTGCCAGACATCCGACACAGCCTGAGTGGCCGCAGCCGCCTTTTTCGGTGAAGCGAATGTCTTGGCGAGTGTTTCGATCTCGGCCAGGCTGGTGGCAGCCCCGAGCACGAAGACCACCTTTTCCACAGCACCTGGCGCGATATCGAGGTGCACTTGGTAGACCGCGCAGGCGTCCTCCACCGAATCTGTTCGCCCCCAGGGGCTCCAGCGCCGCAGACCTTCAGGCATTGCAGTGCCGCCGGGGCCCAGGAATGCCTCACGGTCGCACGTCATCGCATGTGCCTGTCGACTGGCAGTCAGGAACGCGATCTGACCGGCAAATGCCGGTGACCAACTGCTTTGCGCAATCAGCGCCCGGGCCGTGCCGTGAAAGCCTGTCCTGACATGCGGCTTGGCAATCGACGGCGTCGCCCCGAGTTGCCACTCTGCATAACAGGTCGCAGTGATGCGCCGCGGGCGGGCGGTGGTGTTCGTCAACTCCAAGCTGAACAGCTTGAGCGGCGCATCCTGTGGCACCGAAATCGAAAGCCGCTGCCCAAGTCCCTGCGATGATCGCTCCCAAACCGTCTCGCCTGCCCGGTGCATGATGCGGCATTGTGCCGGATCGCCCGTTGGCAACGGTGTGACCGTCCAGACCCGCGCTGTTTCCTCGTCTCGCAGATAGATCGCTTCGCCTTGCATGTCCGCGACCGGATCGTTTGACCATGGCGTCAGGCGGAATTCTCCGCTGTTGAGACTCCAGGTGAAACCCAGCCCGGATTCCGTGACGATCGTGCCGAACCTGTCGTTGGCAATGACATTGCACCACGGCACCGGGGTGGTTAAACCCGGCTCGGTCTGTATGAGATAATCCCCATTGTCGGGGATAAAGCCCCCAAGGCCGTTGTCACAAATCAGGTCCTCGGGCCGTTCCAGTGGCTTGAACGCCTCGGTCACCGGTCGGCCGCCGGGGTCGAAGACCGGTGGTTTGACGTAGTTTTCCTGCCTTGTCGGCAGCGCCGCATCCAGCGTCGGCGCGGCACCATCAAGCGTCACCCGCGCAAGGGTCTCAAGAGCGCGCACTTGGGATGGAGAGATTCGGTCAACGCTGTGCAGATGAATTCCGCCGTCGCCGCCAATCCCCTCGGCAAGCCCGGCATCGCGCAAAGCGTCGCGCAGCCTTGCGGCGATCGGCGCTTCGTAGCTTGAGGCCTTTGTGCCAAGAATCACAAGATCGGAGCGCAGGCCATTTCGTCTGAGCCAGCGCTGCGCGCGCACGATGGAGGGGAGCAGATCGGCACCGTCAGCGTCCGCAACTTGAACGAGTATGATCGGGTGATCGCCGGAAACGCCAAGCCCCCAAAGGTCAGGCTGTCCCGGCCCCGCGGTCTCTCCGTCAGCGGCAGTCCGGGCCGTCGACCTGAGCAGGTCGGTGGCGAGGCGCTGTGAACCGGCCATATCCGATGGTGTCAGGCCGACACGATTTGCCTCATCTGCGGCAGATCGGGCTGCATCCTCAAAGGCCCAGTCCAGTGCGGCGACGGTCGCGTAGCGTTCTGCGGTGTCGATTGCCGCCTGCCGCGACCCCGCCGCAATTGTGAGATATGCAAATGTCGCACGCTGTCCCGGCGCAAGACTGACTCGCGCCCGCAACGCGGCAACCGGATCGAGGGTCCAACCTGCCGCCCCCGTCATTTTCGCGTTTGCGGCGGCGAGATACGTTCCGTGGCGACCGATCAGCGCCCGCCTGTCCGTTTCGGCGCCAACAGGGACCACGTCCCGATCCTCACATAAAAGCCGGTGCAGCATCACCGGAGGCGCATCTTCGGGCCGACGTGGACGCCGGGTGAAAAGCAAAGCATTCATTTCCGGCAAGATCTCGCTCCTGACAAAGAGCTTACTGAAGGCAGGATGGCGTTCATGCGCCGCATGCGGTGCAAGAACCGGTTCAGCATAGGTTGTAACGTCGACCACGCGGCGCCGGTCGTCATGATTGACCAGCGTAACGCGCCGAATCTCCACGTCATCGGCTGCAGCGACGCAAATCTCCTGCGTTGCGGCGATGTTATGATGCTGCAGGTGGAAGGTCGCTTTCTCGGCGTGAAATATCACATCCATCCAGTGTTCGGGCGTGCGCCGAAATTCCCATATCCCGTCATCCTCGGCATCGCGCAGCAAAAGCCGTGCCGCGCCGTTGTCGACAACCTGATCACAGGCCCAACTGGTCAGCGACTGCCCGTTCCGCCAGATACTCGCCGTTGCCGCGCTCGACAGCCAGACCGAGAGACTACCGTTCCCGAGTGTGTGGACCTGCGGCGCATCCGTGTCCTCGGCGGGCCAGCCATGCAGCGGGCGAACACGTCGTTCAATCTGCTCCGGCAGCGTCGACCCTGCGTTCGGCAACGGCTCCGGGATATACTCCCATGGCACCCGTTCATGCATCAGCAGATCAATGGCTGAAATGCGCGGGTCCCGGTTGAAGCGACGCACGAAAACGCTGTCGTTGAGCGCGTTGCCAATGGCGGACAAAAGCATGCCCTGATGGTGTGCCATATAGGTGAAAACCGGCACATGGGCGCCGGTTTCAGGTAACCGCGAAGGTGTGAAGTCAACTGCATCGTAGAATCCGTAGCGCCCCCGGATGCCAAGCGCGTCGAGCCGGCGCAGATTGCTCACGGCGGCCCCCGGTCGGACTGACAGCGCGAGCGCACTGGCGTAGGGGGCAACCACATAATCCTCCGCAAGCCCCTGGCGCAGGCCAAGCCCGGCCACGCCGAACGCGCGGTATTGGTAGTTCTGTGCCGTGTCCCGTGCGGCGAATGCGGCTTCCGACACGCCCCAGGGCAAACCGAGCCTGTCCCCGTAGCGACGCTGAATATCGACGGCGGCCTGCTCGCTCTGGCCCAGCAACTGACCCGGCGCACTGCGGATCAGAAGCGCCGGCATCAGGAACTCGAACATCGACCCGTTCCATGACAGGACCGTCAGGGGGCCGGAGGACCGCGAGATCGGCCGCCCCAGGTGGAACCAGTGTTCTGCCGGAACATCGCCCTTGGCAATGGCGATGTAGCTGGCCAGCCGCGCCTCGGACGCGAGCAGATCGTAGCGATGATCATCCATCCGGTCGAAACTGAGATTGTATCCGATAAAGAACGTCCGGGTTTCGCGGTCGTAGAGGAACGAGAAATCCATTCCCATCGCGAGCGTGTCGGCCTTCTCAGCAAGGGCCAACAGGTTGTCGCGCAAAGCCACCCCTGCAGTCTGTCCAGCGGAAATGGCGGTCCGTAGCTCCGCGCCTTTGACGCCGGTTTTCGCGTGGCTTTCAATACGATCCTGCATGCATTCGAACACCTCATCAAGCTGCCCGAGCGGCAGGTTCAGGCACAGCCTTTTGGCCATCTCGGCGGTGCGGTCATCGACCTCCATCCAACCGTCGATCGCCAGCCACGGGCAAAGGGCATCGAGATCACGCAGGAAACTTGCCGCGTGATGGCGGCAGCGCTCGAACCAGAAATGCAATTCGCCCGGATCGGCACCGGGCGTGGCGTCCAGGGCATTCAGAATAGCGCCGGATAGCTTGGGCAAGTCTTCTTCGAGACTCCGACAGAGGGCACTACGCCAGCCAGCCGGATCACCCCGAGCCGCTTCGGCACTGTCGCTGAGGGTGCGGATCAGCCCGCGTATCACTTGCGAATGCTCGGTCGGCAGGTCTCCGGTGGCCTCGGTCAACACGCCAAGCGTGTCGATGAACCCGTCCCAGAGGGATCGCGACAGCGCCGGGCCATTCGCGGCCTCGATGAGGCTTTCGCGCAGGGTCAGAAGTGCCACCGCTAGGTTGCCACTGTCCACCGTCGAGACATAGCGAGGCTCCAGCGACAGAAGGGTGCGCGTATCGAACCAGTTCACGAGATGCCCTTGGTTGCGCTCAATCCGCAACAATGCCTCAAGCGCATACTCTGTCCGCTGTGCGAGGTCGCGCAGCCCGATATGTCCGAGATCAAGTGCCGTGATGGACGACAGAAATTGCATCCCGACATTCGTGGGCGATGATCGGTGGGCGATTTTCGCCTCGGGATCGGTCTGGTAGTTGTCGGGCGCAAGCCAGTTGTCCTCGGGGCCGGCGAAAGTCTTGAAATAAGCCCATGTGCGCCGCGCGATGTGGCGGAGCCACCTACGGTCTATGTCCGAAAGGCTGTCCTTCGCGGGCTGCCATGGCCGGCAAATCAGGTACGCGATTTCTGGCGACAGAATCCAGAGCACCAACAGCGGCAGTGCTCCGGGCAAGGCGGCAGGAGCCAGAACGGCCAGTGTGGTCGTGATGGTGAAACCAAGCAGAGGTGCGCCCGCCATGTCGATCCAGAAGCGGGCGCGCGTATCGGCCCCGGTCGCGGCAACCTGGGCGGCTGTCGACCATTCCAGCATGTTGCGCCGCGACACGGTGAGCCGCCACAGAGCACGTCCGATGGCGTCGAGGCAGATCACGGCCTCGTTCGCCATGAATGCGATTTCCAGAAGCCACCGGCCAGCGTGGTCGCGCAATTGTCGCCAGCGGTCCTGCACGGTACCGCGGCGACGCCCGCGCGAGATACCCGTGACGATATAGGTCACGAGATAGGTGCCGGGGGCCGCCACGGTCAGAAGGGTCCAAACCAGCGCCGCCTCAGGAATCACGAGCCATCCGCAAAGAGCCAGCAGCACAAGGGACGGAGCGATCAGACTCCGGCGGAGATTATCAATGATCTTCCAACGATCGAGTGCAGATAGAGGATTGCGCAACCGATCGCCGCTGCGCCCCGGCACCTGTCGGCCAAGCCAGGGCAACAATTGCCAGTCCCCGCGAATCCAGCGGTGCATACGGCGTGCGAAATCCGGATAGCGCGCCGGAAATCCTTCGTAGAGCACGATATCGGATGCCAGAGCCGCCCGCCCGTGGAGCCCCTCGAACAGGTCGTGGCTGACCAGCGCGTTTTCCGGAACCCGGTTCCCAAGGCTGCGCCGAAAGGCCATTGCGTCATAGCCCCCCTTTCCGGTGAAAATCCCTTCGCCGAAAAGGTCCTGGTAAACGTCGGATACTGCGCGGCTGTAAATATCGATGGCAGTGTCGCCGGTGTAGAGCCGGGTGAACGGCGAAACGGCCCCCGCTTGCGGGGATATCTCGATTCTGGGCTGGATGACCGTGTAGCCCGCGATAACACGCTCTCCCTCCGCGTCGAATTCAGCGCGGTTGAGCGGATGGGCAAGCGCGCCAAGAAGGCTGTGCACCGCGCCCGGGGGCGCAATCGTGTCGGCATCGAGCGTCACGATAAACCGCGCGGCGCGCAATCCTTTGACATCCCCCTCGGTCAGGGGGAAGGCATCCCCTGACCCGTCATGCAGGAAGTCGTTGAACGCCTCGATCTTGCCGCGTTTGCGTTCCCAACCCATCCAGATGCCGTCCACCTCGTTCCAGCTGCGGCGGCGATGGAGCAGGACGAAGGGCGCGGAGGTCGCGTATCGACGGTTCAACTTGCGAATTCCATCGATGAGCGCGGCCTCAAGCGCTTGGTCCTCGTCCGTCACTTGTTGCGCGGCATCGGCAGGGTCGCTCAAAAGCGCGTAGTGCATCAGCGGATCCGGGTTTGTCAGCATATGACGTTCAAGCTGCGCAAGAACGGGAGCAACCTCGTCGGGACTTCGAAAAATGGCCGGGACGATGACGGCCGCCTCGACGCCTTCGGGCAGTCCCTTTCGGAAATCCATCTTGGGCAGAACCCTGGGCGGCACGATCTGCGTGACGAGCCAATTGGTCACCGTCATCGCAATGATCAAAGCCGGCATGGTCAGCAGCAGACCACCAAGCGCAAGCGCAACGCCACTTGCATCCCTATCGATGAGCAGCGCCAGCGGGACGGCAAGCGCCAATGCGGCAACTCCGACAAGGCCCGTAACGTAGACCCATCCCGGTCGGCGGAGCGCCAGACGGCGCAAGGCTTCGGTGTGCTTGCTGCGGTAGCCGGTCAGCGCCTCGAACTCGGCACGACCGCCATCGACCAGCCACCATCCGACATGGCTCTGGCGCGGTGATCCAATATGTCCGCGCGACATGCGAACCGCCTCGCGCGCGATGTTCGGCTCCGACTGTCCGGTCCCTTCGGCGAGGTCCTCGATCGCCTGCCGGTACCGGTCTCGCGTTTCAAAATCCATCTCGGGGTATAACCCGTCGGGTGACCTGCGCAGGATTGCCTCGACATGGCTTGTCGCTTCGACAAATGCTTTCCAGTCGATCCGCTCAATTGCGGCAAGCGCCACGATCGCCCGCGACAGGGCGTCGGTGGCATCCCGGTCTTGCCAGTTCCCGGGCCTCTCCAACCCTTGAAAGGGTGGCGCGAGGTCCGGGACAAGACAACAGAAGGTCGTCACGATTTCTTCAAGCGCCACGAGCCGAAGCATCGCGGGGACTGCCCAAAGTTCGGCGAGGGAAAACCCTTCCCTGCCTTGGAACTCATTCACGAAAGCTGTGACGGTGGCTGCGTCGATTTGCGCATGCCTTTCATCAATGTAGCTGCGTGCCGCGAGAAGCACGCGCGGGCTCCCCCGCGCTTCAGGCCACGCGGATCGGGCAAGGCGTCGATAGAAAGCCGGGGGCATATCCTCGCGCACCTGACGTACCGCCCGACGCACATGATACTCGTTGTCAAGCAGCCACTCTGCCGCCTTCGAGACTTCGGGCGGTGGCGCGCGGCAGATGCGCCGCGCCTCATCCAGCCACGCGGACATCCTGTCGAGGTGCTTCCATACCGGTACGGCCCTTGGAAGACCAGGATGCACGCAATTGTGCTGTCCTTGGTCTTCGGACGCAGCGGCGACCGGTTCCTGCAGCTGCGAGGAGGGCACCGTCATGGATCTTGCCGCAAAGCGGTAGGCCATCTTGGTGCGGTACCGCCAGCGCGATGATTGCCCAACTCTGCGTTCCGGATCAGCAGGATCGGGGTCACAGCACGAGAGAGAAGATACTCCGCCGTGCTCCCGATGGGCAGATCGGGATCGTTTCCCAGCCCGCGGGCCGAAAGCACGACGAGTTCGCCCCGTTCCTCGCAAATAGCCTTCATCAAAGCCCTGCGTGGCTCATCGCCACTGAGCCGACGGACGCGGTTGCCATGCCTGTGGACCGGGAGCAATCGACGCAAACGCTGAAGCCGATCTTCGACCGTATGTGCCGCCTCTTCCTTAAGTTCGCGCCAGAGCGCCTCATCTCCCTGTCCCGTTCGTCCCGTGCCGAACGCGCCAACATGCGAAACAGCATGAAGGATGACGAGTTCTGCCGCGCGGGCCCGCGCAATCGCGGCGGCGAAGCGAAGCGCGGCTTCCGAAGGCGCCGAACCGTCCATTGGGACTATGATACGGCGGATTTTGGGAGGCTCGCCTGCAATCTCGCCCGGAACAATCAGAACCGATCCCTGAAAAACCTCCGCAAGATGCCTGGCCGTCCCTCCGAGGCCCCATCGGCTCGGGGGGCTGAAAGTTCCCGTGCCCAAGACCAGAAGATCCACATCGCGTCGAAGCGCCTCGTCATGGATGCACCGCGCGGCCGAACCGCAGGCCACGACCGCACATATGTCGGTGGTTGCCCCGGTCGTGTCGGACATCCGCAGGAGATCGGCAGTCTCAACTCGTCTGGTCAATTCCCAGTCGACGGGATCGGCGCACCTAATCGTGGACGGCCCGGCGGGCACGACTCGCATGGCCGTCAGGTCAGCCCCCGTCTGGTTTGCCAGCAATACAGCTTGTTCCAATATGCGCACGGCATCAGGGGACCGGTCGAGGCAAGCCATCACATGGCGAAACAGGCGAGCGTCGCTCTCCCGTTCATCTGGCCTGTCCTCGGTGGCCGGTCCGGAATGAATATCAGGCATGGCTCCCCCCCCCCGTCCATGAGACACTTCGTTAGTGCTTGAAGCATGGGCCTAAATGCTATCGGCAAAGGCGTGGCGCTCATTGACGGCGCGCAATTCGCTCGCCTTGTGCCTAACACCGCCATGACGCGGCCAAAGAAATCTGACGTCATTGACATCTGTCGATGACGCGGTTTGGACTGTGTTCAGAATGACACGGATAGTGAGTGCAGACGTTGCTGTCGTGTTTTGCCCGAATGCATTGTCGAGTCAGATTATTTCAGTGGCGCTCAGATACTCGGTGTGCGTCTTGGAGCGCGGTTCGTGAACGCTGGAGCGGCCGTAAGAGGTATCAGATCTGGCAAAATGTCGGCCATTGACCGCCATCATCGACAGTACGATTTCGCGGCACCAGATTGGTCCGAGGGTCGCCGCACCGTCATGGCCGAACGCACGAGGTCGCTGGCCGGGCTGCGTGTCGTCCGTGGTCGTGAGGACGAATGCAGACGGCACTACGCGACGTCCCCGACCGGCGGCGATGCTGCTGTTAAGAACACGCCACCCCTTGAAACGGGGTAACGTTTTCAGCGGGCAGGGTTCTGTTCATGTCCCAAAGGGATAGGTATCGGGCAGGCCCCGAATCTGTCCCGTCGCCAGCGGCATCACCGCGCTGGTTTTGTCGACCCAGATATATTCGTCGAACTGGCGGGGAAGCTCGGCTTCGAAATAGTGGCTGGCAAGCTCGGTCTCGGGGCGATAGATTACCCTGATCGCCCGCTCCAACCTCGGCTTCGACAATTCCGTCGCGACGTCCAGTTCGTGTCCCGCCCGCAGCGGCAGGATAAGTCCCGGCAGGCCGGAAAGGTGGAATTGCCGCTCATAGCTTTGCAGGTGGGATGGCCTGACCTGCTTGACCTCCATGGGACCGTTCCAGTCGCTGGCCGCGGCGACCGTACCACGATCTGTACCCATCCCGATCCGGTAGCTTTCGTTGCCGAACCCGCGCGCACAAAGCTCGCCCAGGTTGCGCTCCCCCCGACGTGACATTTCGGTCGCCCGAGCATCGCCGATATGGGAATTATGTGCCCAGACCACCGCGCGTGAACCTTCTCCGTGGAATTTCATGACGTTCAGAAGGGTTTCGAACATGTGATCGTCGCGCAGGTTCCAAGAAGCGCGCGAGCCGTAATACATGATCCGGTAATATTTCTCGGCATTGGCCACCAGTGCCGCGTTTTGCGCCGCGTCCAGAAATCTCTCGCCATCGCTCAGCGCATATTCCTGACGTTTGCGCATCAGATCAATGAGCATCGCGGTCACATCGTCCTCGCAGTTGCGATAAGCCCCTGTGAGGGCCGCGTGACCGTAAGCCGCCGGATCGGCCTCCCACGGGCTGAGGCATCCATAACGGTGGCGGGCGATCCGGGCGAGATCGGGGTCAACATCTTCCAGATAGTCGATGATCGCCAGCGTTGAGTTGAACAGGCTATAGAGGTCCAGACCGTAGAAGCCGACGCGGGTCAGCGGAGCACGCGGCGCATTCCAATCGTGCAGCCAATCGGTAAAGGCACGGACCTCCTCATTGCGCCACATCCATGTGGGGAAACGGGCGAAAGCTTGCCACTCCGACGGCGGCATCTCGCGGTGGCGCACATAATGGTCCGTGCCTTTACCGATTGATCGATGCGGGCGGCGTCGGGCCAGTCGGCCTCGGCGGCAACAATGGTGAAGCCCTTTTCCTCGATCAGTCTTTTCGTGATGAGCGCGCGCATGCGGTAGAACTCGGACGTGCCGTGGCTTGCCTCGCCAATCAGAACGACGCGGGCATCGCCGATGCGATCCATCATCATGTCGAGCGGTGCATTCTCCACATCCTCGAATGGCTCGGCGAAGGTGCGAATGAGCCTCGGCAATGCCTCGGACTGGCGTGGACGGTGCTGGATCAGGCGCGGAGGTGCTGTTTGCGTGTCCTCCGGCTCGCCTTCCCAGCCCTGTTCGCCGATCAGGGGCACGAAGCGCACATCGGCCAGATCCTCGCGGTCGAACTGCCCCTTGTCGTGCCGCGTGACGCGGACCAATTCCTGGGCACGCGGGTCGCTGCCCACGGGCACCACCATCCGCCCGCCTCTGGCCAATTGGGACTTGAGCGTTTCGGGCACGAAGGGTGCTCCGGCCGATACAAGGATAGCATCGAACGGCGCCTCGTCTTCCCAGCCCCTGGTGCCGTCACCATGAAAGACGTGAAATTTGTATAACCAGCGTCCTGCAGCGCCGTCGACGCCTTCGCGGCCAGCGTTCCATGGCGTTCGATGGTATATACCTCGCTCGCAATTTCGGCCAGAACAGCGGCGGCATAGCCCGAACCCGCGCCGATCTCGAGCACCTTTTCGCCCCCCTTGAGTGCCAGGGCCTCGATCATGTAGGCCACGATATAGGGTTGCGAAATGGTCTGACCGGCGTCGATGGGCAGGGGACGGTCCCAATAAGCCTGACCTTTCAGGCGGTCCGGCACGAAACGTTCGCGCGGCACTCGCGCCATCGCATCCAGAACCAGCGGATCGCGCACCCCGCGCGCCTTGATCTGACGTTCGACCATTTCCTTGCGAAGATCATTATAGCCAGACATGTCAGGTCTCCTCTCAGGCCCTCCTGTGACTGGAGAATTTCCGCTATACCGGTCCATGCGTATCCTTGATCACTCCACCGCAGATTCCGGGCAGAGCCTCGGGTGGCGGTGCAGGTGGCAATTCGCTGGGCGGTTCGGGATACTCCTTCGGTGAAGGTTCTGGCATCTCCTTTGGCGGTGCCACCGGTTCTTCTGATGGCACCGGTTCAGAAGGTTCACCACCTACCACGAGCGTTGCGTCCTTTTGTTCAGCGCTTTCCAGTTGTATCACCACGACGAATATTTCTCTTTGTCACTTTCATTACATACCTGCATCACGTGCGCACCCTCACCATCTACGGCAATCAACGGATCCACCCTGCTCTCCTTACGAGCGGCTCTCCAACCAAGCACATATCGAAACAGGCGTCCCCCGCCCAATCCTCGTACATCGGTTGAACGCATGAACTGGACCCAAGACCTGAGTGGGGGGTGAACTGATTGCAAGGTCTGGACGGTCCGTCACCTCGCCGCGCCGTCCTGTTTGAAATCTGGCGGTCACATCACCGCCAGATGATCAATGACGTTCGTCACCCCGGGAGCCGCCCACGCCGCGCGCTCCGCACTCCTGCGTTCGCCCAGATAACGGACTTTCCCCTCAAGCGTCACGGTCCCATCATGAACCGCCACGCGGATTCCTGTGGCATCGAGTTCCGCATCGCGCACGAGGGTCTTCTTGATCCGCTCCGATACGTCCGAAGCCTTTACCGCAGGTCGAACCTTGAGATGGTTGTTGATGCCGATGACGCCCGTCAACCGACCGATAGCCCGTACCGCAGCATCAGCCTGATATCGCCATTCCACATCGCCCTCCAAGGTGACCCGGCCCTTGGCGACGGTGGCATGAATTTTGTCTTCCGGCACCGATATGTTCCAATTCAGCAAATTGGCGACGCGTTTCGCGATCTCATCGTCGGCTGTGATATGGGCACCAATTGGTCGAACCTCAAGTTCGTCGGCGATCGCACGGACACCCACGACGTTTTCAACGATGTCCAGCGTTGTGAGCTTGTCGCTGTAGCTGCAGACATGCCCTGTCAGCGTCACGACGCCCTGATCGACTGCCACGCCGATGTCGGCAGCATCAATGCTTGGCTCGAAATCAAGCTCGTCGATGATATCCTGTCGTAGTTGCTTGTCAGTCATTTCTTCCTCCACTTTGCAAACCACATTGGGGATGATATCTACGCGTATCCCTATTGGCATTGACGGCTCGCAACGACCGTTCCGAAAGGCGCTGGACGAGGGCCCGACTTCTCCGGGCCAGCGTGTTCTCGAGGCCAGAACACGCGCCGATTATCCTGCGTAGCAGCTCATTCCATCTTAGGCATGGATTTCTCCCGAAATCAGGAACTCGCCCATTTTCTTTGATCGGACGATGTTGTTGTACGCCACATCCGATACCGCCGCTGCCCGGTCACCTCGCGGATCAGACCCCGCGTTTCCGTCCACGCAAGGTTGCGCTGGATGGCGGAGACGAGTGGCCAATCGTTCAGCACCGCGCACAAGCGTCGGTTCCAACACCTCAACCTTGGTCAGGTCGATGAGGTAAACGACCGTGAATCCGTTCTTGCAGGGGCACGCACCTGTCTCAATCAGGATGCCTTCCTTAAGGAACTCGCGGACGATTCGCTTGACTGTGGTCTCGCCCAACTCAGTGTGTCGCTGTATCGTGCCCTTATCCATGATCCGCAGCTCGATGTCATCGAGAAGGTCGAGGGGAGTGTCGATGCCCTTCTCATCGCGCATGACATCGAAGGAATAATCGTCGATGGCGTTGCGCATGTTGTTCTGCGCCATCTCGTTTTGCCAGACATCGACGATGTGGTGATCCTTGACGATCCCGATGATCGACTGCGCGACATCATCCGTCACCGTATTCGACCACAGCATTTATCTTGAGACACCTTTGGAGGTTCTTGAAGAGCGTCTTGTTCAAAGATGGCTGGACAATGACCACACGCCAGAAGACGCCCATGCGCGGGCACTCGCGAACGACATTCCCAATGCCAAACGCGTTACGAAAAACACGGACGGCGCCGACCAAATACTCAGGCAAGAGAAACCGAAACTGACATGACCAGTCCAACAATCAAGGAATGTGCGAACGTTACGTCGTCCACGAATCTGACGGTTCACGGGACATCACGCTTGTCGCCACGGGCCTCGAGGTCGCTCTCGCACTTGAGGCTGCGAAATTGCTGCAGGATCGGAATATTAACGTGACCGTTGTCTCAATGTCGTGCTGGAACCTGTTTGACCAGCAGCCCTACAACCACCGCGCCGAGACACTTGGTAACGGCCCGAAAATTGCCATCGAAGCCGCCGGCCCCTTCGACTGGGAGCGATATGTTGGTGCAAGTGAGAATGCTATTGGGGTCAACAATCTTGGCGCATCAGCAAGCTCCGAAGAACTTTATGAGCAATTCGAGCTTACTCCAGAGAAAATAGTAGAGCGGGTCAGGATTAAATTGAACCTTCCCACAGTCGCAACACTTTAATCTTTTTTGAAGGATGGAGTGTTGATCATGAGGGAAGCGGAATACGAAATACGGCTCTCTCGCCCCACGTTGCTGTCAGCAGAGCGCTCTGATCCGGCGTGATGACAAGGCCGACAGGACTTGAAAATCCATCCGCGACAGCCCTTGAACCACCATCCATCAGGATTTCACGCACAGTCGTTCCGCCATAGTCGACAACAAAAACGCGACCGGTCTGTGTTATTGTGATCCCCGGTCCCGGAGTATTGAACTCCCCACCTGCTTCGACCCTCGTTCCATCCGGACGCAGGATCGTGACACCGCCACCGATATTTGAAACGACAAAGCCACCATCAGGGGTTTGAACAGCACCTACGGGCGTGTTCAGGCCCTTGATGACAGAAGTAAGCGCGCCGTTTTCGACCGCCAGAATCTCATTGCTTCGTCGGTTCGCAACCATGAGCCGCCCCGCGCGGTCAAAACTCAGACCAGCAGGCGTTGCCAGCCCGGTCACATAGCTACTGCGCTCACCATCGGTCGTGAATCGCCAAATCAGATCGCTCGAATAGGAGGCGACAAAGATCGCCCCGTCTGGCGCGATGGCAAGGCCGGACGGGCCGGAAAGCCCCTCTGCAAAAGTTGTGCGCGCGCCATCTGGTGCGAAACGACTGATGCGCCCTGCGCCCCACTCGGCCACGAACAGGTTGCCTCGCGCGTCGAAGTCCATGCCGACGGCGGAGTTCACCTTGTCAAACAGAGGTTGTGGGGTGGCGGCGCTCGCCCTGCCAGAAACGGCGAAGGACAGCGCTATTGCTTGGGCAAGAACGGTGCGGCGGTTCGGTTTCATGTTCGTTCCTCCGCTTGTTCTGGCGCTCGTGCGGCAAACACCTCTTTCGCCGCAAACAGCCCGTTCAGCGCGGCCGGAAAGCCAGCATAAACCGCCATCTGCATCAGGATTTCAGTGATCTCTTCTTGCGAAATCCCTACGTTCAAGCCCGCTTCGAGATGCACTTTGAGCTGTGGCTGGGCGGTTCCCATTGCGGCCAGCGCCGAGATGGTTGCAACCTCCCGGTCGCGCAGCGAAAGCCCAGGGCGGGAATAGATATCACCGAAAGGAAATTCGAACAGGTAGGTGGCGAAATCCGGTGCGATATCGGCCAACGCGTCGATCACGTTCTGTCCGGCTTGACCGTCGATGGTTTCAAGAGCGCGCTGCCCGCGCTCCAATCTGGTTTCTTCGGATTTGAGTTGAATTGTCATGGTTTTGCGTCCTTTTCTCGGCTTCGACATAGGTGTCGATTTTGGTGTCGAGGACGAGAAGGGAGGCTTCCAATTCGGCTAAATGCTCACGCACCCGCTCGCGATGCAGTTCCAATAGCTTACGTCGCTGAGGTCCAGTTTGATCCCCCTGCGCGCGAAGTTCGGCATAGAGCAGCATTTCACGTATCGGCATACCGGTGGTTTTCAGGCGTTTGAGAAAACCAATCCAAACGAGGATGGCTTCGTCATAATCGCGCTGTCCGCCAGCATCACGATCAGCAAAAGGTAAAAGCCCGATCCGCTCATAATAGCGGATCGTATGAGCCGATAGCCCCGTGCGTTTTGCGAGTTCGCTGATCTTCATGGCACTCTGATTCTCATCCAGACGCCTCCAAGGCTAGGGGTTTGAGCGCACTCTAAGTCAAGGTATTTTCTGACATCGCAATTGGTAGAATGGGCACTTTCCTGCCGTTAGATGCTCCATCTTCGAACGGCCGCTTTTGCGGAGCTCCCAATATGCACAACGAGGTTTGGACCTGTCGCGTTTTCGTGCCGCCCCATGTGCTCGTTTAAGCCACTTTTCGTT
>ERZ1673962.26-NODE-26-length-130075-cov-39.870297_pt1 | contig 130075 bp, 106 predicted proteins | sample MGYA00580188_ERZ1673962 | MGnify/ENA primary metagenome ERZ1673962 (study PRJEB41334, sample SAMN05608104) | rock metagenome | biome: terrestrial subsurface; feature: shale formation; material: shale | place: USA: Pennsylvania ...
CCAAATATGCCGAACCGGCTCAGCGATACTGCCCTGCCGGTGTGTATGAAGTGGTCGAAGGGGAAAACGGCCCGCAGTTCCAGATCAACGCGCAGAACTGCGTCCACTGCAAGACCTGCGATATCAAGGATCCTGCCCAAAACATCAACTGGGTGGTACCTGAAGGGGCAGGCGGGCCGAACTATCCCAATATGTAGGTGAAGTAACAAGGCCGGCTTTAAGCCGGCCTTGTTACTTCAGAACCAGAATATGGTCAGCAGCTTTGACAAGCACGCTCCAGCTGCAAAGCAGTGACTACAGTTAACTCACCGGTTACGCATCCGTTCCTGTTCAAGTGCTGTCTCAATGCGCTGTAGTTGCTCGCTCATGGCAACCATATGCTCACGCATCCAGTGAATTTCGGCGGCCTCCCCCTCCCCGGACTCCAACTGCTCCGCGGCGCTCTCCTTCTGCATCACATCCAGCACAATACCAATCATCATGTTCAGGAATATGAACGCCGTGAGGAAAATGAAGCTCAGATAGAAGATCCAACTCAGCGGATACTCTTCCATGGTGGCGTACATGACATCGGTCCAGTCCTCAAAAGTGGCCACACGGAACAGCGTCAGCATCGAAATGGTGATATTACCCCACAGGAAGGGGTCGATGTTTTCAAACAGAAAACTGCCAATGGCCGCATATATGTAGAATATGATGAACATAAGCAAAGCCACATAACCCATGCGCGGAATGGATTTCACCAGCGCCGCCAGCAGCATACGCAACTCAGGGATCATGGAGACCAGTCGCAGAACACGGAAGACCCTGAGTAGACGTGCAATCAGGACCATTTCGGAGTCATTGATCGGTACCAGACTGGCCACAACAATCACGAAATCAAAGATGTTCCAGCCTTTCTTGAAAAAGTCGAAGAACCGCTTTTCCGCTGCCATCCTGACGATGATTTCAAACAGGAAAAACAGCGTGACACCCAGATCGAGCCAGTTGATCAGTTGGTCAAACCTTGACGTTTCTTCGTAAGTCTTGGCCCCGATCAGCAGCGCCGAGGTAACAATGACCAGAATGACAAAGGTCTCGAACAGCTTATTGGCACGCAGCCGCTCAAGCCTGTCCTGAAGTCGAGTCCAGTAAATCCTCATTCGACGTACTCTCCGCAGCAAAATGGTAGATAGGCGCGCGGATTATACGTCAGCGCCCCCTCAGCCCCAATGCTCCTCTTCGTCGGTCAGATCAAAACGTACATCTCGGCCATCAGCCCCCAGCTGCCAGACCTCTTCCGGCTCACCATCTGCGGCAAAGCGAACCAGCCCTATACCCGCCTTATTGACCAACCGACAGCCCTCTGCTGCACCTTCCGGGCGCCGGGGGGATACTTTCATCAGGCGACGTCGCGTAAACCAGTTTAACGGCGATGAAGGGGCGTAGAGCCAACGATTGAGCCGGTCGAATAAAGTCAGCAAACGAGGCGGGAACTCGTTTTTCAGACCGCTGCTGGTGATCTGCCAGATTTTTGGTCCACCCTTGCGGAAACGGATCTCGATGTCGTACACAAATGAGTAGTGCACGTCCCCCGAGAGCACGACAAAATGCTCAGGTGTACGCGTATGGCGGAAAATGTTCAGGATCACGTTGGCTGCACCTGGGTGTGCCATCCAGTTTTCTGCATCCACCATCAGAGGCTGGCCGAAAGTGGTGAAAGTCTTTTGTACCGCCTCGATCAGTTTTACACCAAACACAGGGGCCGGGGAGACCAGAATCACGGCTTTTCGATCTAGCAGGTGCTGCTGTAACTCGGTGAGTGCCTCCCAGTCCATCAACCCTGAAGGGCTGTTCAGGTTGCGCTCGGCGCGCCAGCGGCGGGTACGCGTATCCAGCACCAGCACACCGGGATCAATGGGGATAAGGTAGTCCCAGCGCTGAAACGCTATCAGCTCATCGATCAGGCTGTGGTGATCTTCTTCATCGTGTGTTTTAAGCCAACGCTCCACATGCTCACTCAAATGTTTGCGGATCTTGCGTGGCGCGTTGCCACTGCCCTGACAAAGCAGATAACCGATCATCGCATTACCAATGATCTGTCGTGAGAAGGGATGACCATAGGCGGACAACTCCCATGCAGCCGACAAATTCCAGTCATCCGTAACATCATGGTCATCAAAGATCATGTACGTGGGTAAATGTGCCATCACCCGGCGAACCTGAGGCAACTGTGCACGAAACCCAAGAATGGCATCCAATTCGTGGTCATACAGCTCGGCATGACGGGGGGAAAGCGCTGGCGGGTTCAGATCAATCCCTTGCCAGGCCTTTGGCGACCAGATCAGACAATAGCTGGCGATCACCTCAGCAAAGGTAATCAGGTGATTATGTGCGGAGTCACTGGTGAAAATGGGCTTGCGTACCCCGGCAAAAAAGCGTTCCCGAACATTTTCACTCAGTTGATCCTTGGGCAAAAGCTGTTCACGTTGATAGTAGCAATACGGGCTTTGCCTCAGCTCAATGCCACTGTCAGCACCCCCTCCCTCGAGTGTTTCATCCCACAGCCCCAGACGATCACTGAGCTGATGAGCCGCCCTTAGCATTGGCCCTGCCACATCATCCGCGTAGAGCTGGTCACCACTGAGCATCAACACGGCCGGCCAGTCAGCCGGTGCAGCAAGATGCTGCTCCAGCCAGGCGTCGGCACGCGCCAGCCCATCCCTTGATGGATAATGCGGCTTGCGGCAAGAGCCATGCAGCATTGAGCGCAGCTGAGGCTGGATCACAAACCCGGGCAAAAGCTCACCAGGATAGAGAAGGTCCGGACCCCACTCCTGTATGGAGCACCAACGAGTATCGCCCTGAGCACGAATCAGCAGATCGTAATCAATGCGCTCCCCGGTAGGCAGTGGATTTTCCGGCTGCAGATTCAGCAGGCAAATCCAGGCATGCTCGCCAACTTGAAGTGACCAGCATTCGTCTTTCGTAAGAACCCTGTCAAGCACTCCGCCCTGAGTGGTTTTCAGCCGCAGGGAAAAGTCCAGCACCTCAGTGGTCAGGCACCAGATTGTCAGTTCATCAGGCGTGATTCGGCGCAGAATGGGGCCAACCAAAACGGGAAAACGTGCGTCGCAACTGGAGGGAGGCAGAGATATCGACATTGTTCAGATTGAGGCCAAACTCACATCGTTTGGCCCGGGTCTCCTAAGGTGGAAGGTTATCAGTGCAGAGGTTCCTCGTATTTTTTACGGATCGCCATTAAAGCAGGCTGAATATCCAGAGGCGCATAGTTCATCGCCTGCTCAAACAGCTCCTTGTTCTCTTCCGAAAGACGCTCTTCCTCGCTCATGGCCGAGAGCTGCTTCATGGCTTCAATGAATTTGGGGTGTGGAGTGTTCTGACTCATGGGATGCTCCTCCGCGCTGTTGGGGCAGAGATCAAGTGCTCTGCACGCCTATTGTGCCCGTCAAGGCGCATCAGAACCAGCCCGCAGGGCGCTAAAAACCTTGCGGGCCAAGTCTCAGGCTACATCACCCGATTGGTGGTCAGGTACTTGGAAGCAGCGTCCGGTCCTGTACCATCGGCATAGAGGGTAACGCCCGAGCGCAGGCAGATCGACAGGTTTTGATGTGATGCCTCGGTTTCAGGCGGCAACAGATGGTTGACTGCAGCCTTCTCTTCAAGCAGCTCTGCTTCCGTAACCTTCATCATCTCGCGGCTCCAGTCTGATATGTCCAGACCACGTACAATCTGATACCGCCCGTAGTCACAACGCACCGGGAAAGAGTAGAAAATGCCCTTTTCGATGCCGTAACTGCCATCACTCAGAATCCCCATACTGACGATTTCACCCGGTTGTGTTCCCAGCATCCAGTCATGCATGTGATCCACCACCGCCTGAGCAGCAGAGGCGGCACTGGACACGCCACGGGCCGCAATAATCTCGCCACCCCGTGTCTGGATCTTGGGGATGAACACTTCACGATACCACCGCTCGTCAATCTGCTCCATCACCGGCTCATCCAGTACTGTAGCCTGGTGCAGATCGGGAAACTGGGTGGTGGAATGGTTGCCCCAGATCACCACACGGCTGATGTTGCGCGGGTTGGCACCGGTATGGTTGGCCAGTATTCCCTTGGCACGATTGTGGTCCAGTCGCGTCAGCGCCGTGAACTGGGATGGACTCAGCTTGGGCGCATTGCGACTGGCGATCAATGCATTGGTATTGGCCGGATTGCCAACGACCAGGACCTTGACGTCGCGGTTGGCATGATTATTCAACGCCTGACCCTGACGCGTGAAAATTTCTGCATTGGACTCCAGCAAGTCACTGCGCTCCATGCCTGGTCCCCTTGGACGGGCGCCGATCAGCAGTGCGTAGTGCACATTATCGAAACCGTCTTCCACGTTGTCATGCAGAGTGATGGTATGCAGCAACGGGTAGGCACAGTCCTCCAGCTCCATAGCAAGACCACGCAAGGCTTCCATACGATCAGGCATTTCAATCAGCTGGAGAATCACCGGCTGGTCCTTACCGAACATCTCGCCGCTGGCGATTTTGAATAACAAGTTGTTACTGATAGCACCGGCAGCGCCGGTAACGGCTATTCGGACAGGTCTGCGCATGATGACTCCCTCAAGTTGGTCTGCGAAGCGAAACGAATACGACTAAAGTCGTACCATTCAACGAATCGGCACACAACATGGCAAGTGAATCAGGCGGAATCAGGCAATCCCGAAATTGAACAGGCAACAAAAAAGAGGGAATCACTTCCCTCAAGCCCGAGAGACCATCCATGGCTTGGGTATGCAAGCATGGGGTCGGAGAAACAGAGTGATGGGCCCCACGACGGGGGCCCGGAGGTCAGGCAATACCTACCGCTTTGATCTTTTCTTCGATCTCCGGCAGGATGCTTTCGTCATCGATCGTCGATGGCATTTTGTACTCTTCGCTGGCCGCAATCTTGCGCAAAATGGCACGCAGGATCTTGCCTGAGCGTGTTTTCGGCAGTCGCTGCACCACGACCGCACGGCGGAAACAGGCCAGTGCACCCACCTGTTCGCGCACCATCGCAACCAACTCACTTTCTAGCTGGTCTTCATCGATTTCGACGCCAGCCTTGAGCACAATCAGCCCCACTGGAACCTGCCCTTTGAGTTCATCCGCCATGCCAATAACGGCACACTCAGCAACCGCGGCATGAGCGGAGACCACCTCTTCCATCTCACCGGTTGACAGGCGATGACCTGACACGTTGATCACATCATCTGTCCGGCCGGTGATATAAACGTAGTTATCTTCATCCTTATAGCCACCATCACCGGTATGGTAGTAACCCGGAAATGCAGTCAGGTACGAGCTGACAAATCGATCATTGTTGTTCCAGATGCTCCAGGCAACGCCCGGCGGCAGCGGCAGCTTAATGCAGATGTTACCGGCTTCCATCGCCCCAACAGGCTCACCGTCGCCATCCAGTACCTGAATATCGTAGCCGGGAATCGGTTTGTTGGTAGATCCAAGGCGAGGCTCTGAGGGGGAATCCCAACCCATCATTGGCGCGGTCACCGGCCAACCGGTTTCAGTCTGCCACCAGTGGTCAACGACCGGCACTTTTAACAGATCATCCAGCCAGTAGTAGGTTGAGGAATCCAGTTTTTCGCCGGCCACAAAGATCCAGCGCAGACTGCTCAGATCGTATTTTTTGGCCAGATCACCTTGCGCATCTTCCTTGCGCACCGCACGGAAAGCCGTTGGCGCACAAAACATGGAGTTGACCTTGTACTCTTCAATGATGCGCCAAAAGGCACCGGCATCCGGTGTCTTGATCGGCTTGCCTTCATAGAAAATCGCACTGCAGCCACCCATCAGCGGGCCGTAGACGATGAACGAGTGTCCCACCACCCAGCCAATGTCCGAAGCACCCCACCAGACATCACCGGCTTCCATGCCATAGACGTTGTTCAACGCGTAGCGCAATGCAACGGCATAGCCACCATTGTCGCGAACGATCCCCTTGGGCTGACCGGTAGTACCGGATGTATAGAGAATATAGAGCGGATCGGAACCCTTGACCGGAACGCATTCGGCCGGTTCTACACCTTCCTGCGCCTGATACCAGTCCAGATCACGACTGGGATCCATCTCGGCCTTCAGCATTGGACGCTGGCAGACCAGCGTGTGCGGAGGCCTATGGCTGGCCAGTTCAATTGCCTTATCGACTAACGGCTTGTATGCGATTTTTTTATCGAATTCAACACCGCAGGAGGCGGTCAGAATCACCTTGGGTTTGGCATCGTCAATGCGAATTGCCAGTTCATGCGGCGCAAAGCCGCCAAACACCACTGAGTGAACCGCTCCCAGACGAGCACATGCCAGCATGGCAACAGCGGCTTCAGGGATCATCGGCATGTAGATGACGACGGTATCACCCTTTTCAACACCCAAGTTTCGCAGGGTGCCAGCAAAACGACTGACACGTCCCTTCAGGTCGTTGAAGGTGATCGCTTCCTTGGTATCGGTGACAGGAGAGTCGTAGTAAAGCGCCACCTGATCCCCACGCCCCTGCTCCACCTGATGGTCAACCGCCAGATAGCAGGTGTTCAGCTCGCCATCGGCGTACCAGCTGTGCGTACCCCAGTCGGTGGTGGTCAAAGTGGTTTGCGGTGCCTTGTACCAGGCAATATTTTTGGCCTGCTCTGCCCAGTAGGCCTCGGGGTTGGCGATAGACGCGCGGTATTGTTCGTTGTAATCCATGCTCCACCTCATCTTATTCTTGTTATCGTGCGCGGCACTTAACTTCAGAACCGAGTCAAGAGCCGCGCCGCAGACCGGAACCGGTCCGTCTTATTCGGCGTCCTGATAGAGTCGAATCAGGCTGGAGAAATCCAGCGCACCGTTACCGGCTGACTTGTGCAGGTTAAACAGTGCACGGGCTGCCGACCCCATGGGGGTAGCCGATGCACTCTGTTGACTGACTTCCATCGCCAGCCCCAGATCCTTGAACATCAGATCCACCATGAAGCCACCCTGGTAGTCACGCGAAGCTGGCACGCCATCCATTACACCCGGAACCGGGTTGTATACCTGCAACGCCCAGTTGTTCCCTGAGCTCTGCTTCATGATGTCGGACAGCACCTTAGGATCCAGGCCGTTTTTCATGCCCATGTTCAAGGCTTCACACGTGCCGGCCATCAGAATGCCCAACAGCATGTTGTTACATACCTTGGCCACCTGGCCTGCGCCATGATCGCCGGCATGGAAGATGTTCTTGCCCATGCACTCAAGCACCGGTTTTGCCTGTGCAAACTGGGATTCGGACCCACCAACGATAAAGGTCAGCGTACCGGCCTGGGCACCGCCCACCCCACCGGAAACCGGTGCATCGATAAAGCCAATACCCTTGGCGGCACCGGCCGCGGCCACACGACGTGCCGTATCGGCATCGATGGTTGAGCTATCGATCACCAGCGTATTGCTGTCGATCAGATCAAACAGAGGTTGGTCGCCTGTTACAAAAAGCCCTTCAACATGCTTGCCGGCAGGCAGCATGGAAACGACAAAATCCACGCCTTTTACTGCGTCCTGAGCAGACCCGGCAGTCTGACAGCCCGCTTCCGCAGCCTGTGCCAGTGCCTGAGCGGACAGGTCAAACGCCTTGACGCTGTGACCCGCCTTGGCGAGATTGGCAGCCATTGGGCCGCCCATGTTACCCAGACCAATAAATGCGATTGTTGCCATAATGCTATTCCTTGTTTTTATTCTAAAAAGTCAAAGATGTGGATGATCGGTAATTACAGGTCTGCCAGTGGATGCTGCTGCCAGGGCGACTGAAACATACCCTCCAGAAACCGTGACTCAACCTCTTCAATGGAGGCAAAAGTCCAGTTGGGCTGACCGTCCTTGTCGATCAGCAGCGCACGCACGCCCTCCTGCAGTTCACGATGGCGGCAGCACTGTACGGATAGAATAAGCTCGTGCTGGAACACTTCCTTGAGTGACAGATGACGGCAGCGGTGCAGCTGCTCATGGATCATTTTGATCGAGAGCGGACTGCCGTGACTGATCGCCTTCTGTGCCCGCTTGATCCACTTGTCGTCGGACTCAAGCGCCAGCAGTGACTCAACCATCTCCTCAACGGAGTCGTGGTCGGTCACTTCACGGATCAGGGCTTCATGGGCACGTATCGGCGCTGGCATCGCTTCAAAGGTTTCACTGCATTCCTCTTCCAGTTCACGCAGCACTCGGCTGACAACGCCTCCGGCATCTTCACCCCAGTGCTCGCTCTGCAACCGCTCAAGCATGCCGTCGCGCATGTCTGCACTCAGAGCACGGTCGGCCAATCCCAGAAACAACGCATCGGCCGCGTTGATCGGGTTGCCAGTAAGGCCGAGGAAGAGGCCAGTCCTCCCGGGCATGCGGTTGAGAAACCAGCTGCCACCGACATCCGGATAGAGACCGATGGTCACTTCCGGCATTGCCAGGTGTGAGGTTTCGGTCACGACGCGGTGACTGCAGCCGTTCATCAGGCCCATGCCCCCCCCCATGACAATGCCGCTGCCCCAGCAAATCACAGGCTTCGGGTAAGTGTGCAGGGTATAGTCAAGGCGATACTCACGGGTAAAGAACTGCTCCGGGAAGTCGGTATCCTCGGCCACCATTGCCTTGTAGAGATTGACGATATCACCGCCGGCACAGAACGCCTTGTCGCCGGCACTGTCCAGCAGCACCGCAACCACATTGGCATCATCACGCCACTCGTCAAGTTTCGGCTGGATCAGATCGATCATGTCCAGCGTCAGTGCGTTCAGTGATTTCTCCGCATTGAGGCGAATCTCTCCGATGATCTGGCCATCTTTTGTCGCGTGTTCAGTAAAGAGTACACAGCTCATACTTGGGCTCCCTTGGCACCGACTCAGCGGTTTTTCCATTCGGCCTTGCGTTTTTCAAGAAACGCGTTGACCCCTTCACGTTGATCTTCGGTATGGAACAGGTCCACGAAGAGTTCACGCTCGATGATGTAGCCCTGATCCAGCGGACGACTGCGACCGGACTGAATCAGCGTCTTGCAGGCCGCTACTGCGGATGGGCTCTGCTCGCCTACCTGCTCTGCCAGCTGCAAGGCACGCTCCAGTGCCTGCCCCTGCTCGACCACCTCTTCGACCAGCCCGATCTCAAGCGCCTTGTCAGCCTTCAGTCGCTCGCCGCAGAGGATCATGCGCTTGGCCCAGCCTTCACCCACCAGCCAGGTCAGGTTTTGGGTACCGCCAGCACAGGGCAGCAGACCGACTTTTGCTTCGGGCAGAGCCATCTGGGCTTGAGTTTCGGCAATGCGAATATCACAGGCCAGCGCCACTTCCAGACCACCGCCCATGGCAAAGCCGTTGATCGCTGCGATGGATACGCCACGGAAACGGCTCAGGGTTTCAAAGGCCTCACCAAACAGTCGCGCCATATCACGAGCCACGCTGCGATCGCCATCGGCGAACAGCTTAAGATCGGCGCCAGCTGAGAAGAATTTTTCACCCTCGCCGGTCAACACCAGACTCCAGATATCACGGTCTTCATTCAGCTCGCCAACAATGCGCACCAGCGCCTGCAGACTATCGGCGGTCCAGGTATTGGCCGGCGGATTGTTCATGGTCAGCAGCGCAACATGGCCACGCTTTTCAACTCGAATCAGTTCAGACATTACCCTGTTCTCCTTATGCTGGACTTGTCAGTAGGGCTTAGAGCTCGGCAGCACCTTCCGCCAGTACGCGGCGGGAGATGATCAGACGCATCACTTCGTTAGTACCTTCCAGGATACGGTGCACACGGGTATCACGCAGATAACGCTCCAGCGGATACTCCTTGATGTAACCGTTGCCGCCATACAACTGCAGCGCTTCATCACAGATGTTGTAACACACATCCGTGGCGAAACGCTTGGCCATGGCACAATAGGTCGTAGCATCAGGATGCCCCTTATCCAGCTTACTGGCCGCCAGACGCACCATTTGACGTGCGGCGATCAGCTCGGTCTGCATATCGGCAATACGGAACTGCAGCGCTTGAAAGTCAGCCAAACGCTTGCCAAACTGCTTGCGCTCCAGCATGTATTCGGTGGCCTTGTTCAGCGCCTGCTGAGCGGTACCGACGGAGCAGGTCGCGATGTTGATACGACCACCGTCCAGTCCCTTCATGGCGATTTTGAAGCCGTCACCTTCCTTGCTGAGCAGGTTCTCGGCCGGAACATGCACGTCTTCGAAGGTGATCATGCGGGTTGGCTGGCAATTCCAGCCCATCTTGTCTTCCTTGCGCCCGTAGCTGATACCGTCGCTTTTGGCATCAACCGCGAAAGCGGAAATGCCGGAGGCACCCTCGTCTCCGGTACGCGCCATCACCACCAGCACATCCGTGCTGCCGGCACCGGAGATGAAAATTTTGCTGCCATTGAGTACATAGTGATCGCCGTCAAGGCGGGCCGTGGTTTTCAGGGACGCCGCATCGGAGCCGGCATTGGGTTCGGTCAAACAATAGGAACCCAACATCTGGCCGGTCGCCAGCCCCTCGCCCCACTGTTCGATCACGGCAGGGCCACCGAAACTGGCGACCATCCAGCTCACCATGTTATGGATCGTGATGTAAGCGGTGGTGGAAGTGCACCCCATGGCCAGCTGTTCGAAAATGATACTGGCATCCAGCCGGCTAAGGCCCAGGCCACCCACCTCTTCGGGGGTATAGAGAGAGCAGAAACCCAACTCGCCAGCCTTTTGCAGCACCTCGATCGGAAAAATCGCCTCCTGATCCCACTCGGCTGCGTTGGGTTCCAGTTCATTCTGTGCGAACGCCCGCGCCATGTCGGCAAAGGCGATCTGGTCTTCGTTCAGTTCAAAATCCATTCCATACCTCGGACGCACTCTGTTTATTGTTATGGTCACGGCGACCGGATCAATGATGCCTGCGCCGCCATGACTCGGTTATTGCAACAGCGTGTTCTGTTAGCCTCGCATTATTTCAACTGGATCGTCATGTTCGGGCCTGACGCGATGTCATCCTCGAACCAGCGAGCGGTCACTGTCTTGGTTTCGGTGTAAAACTTCACTGCCTGCTTGCCGTAAGCATGCTGATCACCGTAGAACGACTTACGCCAGCCGGTGAAGGAGAACATCGGCAGAGGCACGGGTACCGGTACGTTGATGCCCACCTGACCCACCTTGATCTCGTGCTGGTACTTGCGAGCCGCCGCGCCGGACGACGTGAAGATAGAGGTGCCGTTGCCGTACGGGTTTTCGTTGATCAGTGCGATCGCTTCCTCAATCGTATCCACTTCCAGTGCGATCAGTACCGGACCAAAGATTTCTTCCTGGTAGATCGACATGTCACGGCTCACGTTGCGGAACATGGTCGGACCAACCCAGTTGCCATCAGGATAGCCTTCCACCACACACTCGCTACCATCCAGAATGCAGTCCGCGCCAGCATCCTTGCCTTCCTGAATCAGTCGCAACACACGCTCACGCGCCTGCGGATTGATCAATGGGCCATAACCGGCTTCGGGATCATTCCAGGCACCCGGGCGCACTTTTGCCAGCGCATCACGCACTTCCGGAATCCATTCACGAGCTTCACCCACGAATACCGCTACGGAGATGGCCATGCAACGCTGACCACCGGCACCGACGGACGCGCCCGCGATGTTATTGATCACCTGGTTCTTGGAGGCGTCGGGCATTACTACCATGTGGTTCTTGGCACCGGCGAAGGCCTGTACACGCTTCATGTGGTCGGTACCGGTGCGGTAGATGTGCTCACCCACGGTCACGGAGCCAACAAAGGAGATCGCCGGGGTATCCTTGTGGGTGAGAAGTTGATTCACCACATCCTTGGTACCGTGTACGATCTGCAGCAGGCCTTCAGGGGCACCCGCCTGTTGGAACAGCTCAGCAAGGCGCATCGGCGTCAGCGGGTCTTGCTCGGAAGGTTTGAGCACGAACGTGTTGCCGCAGGCGATTGCCATCGGGAACATCCACAGCGGAATCATCGCCGGGAAGTTGAACGGCGTAATGCCGACACATACACCCAGCGGCTGGGTGATGCTGTAGCAATCGATCTTGCGAGCAACGTTTTCGACAGTCTCACCCATGCTCAGAGACGCGATGTTGCACGCGTGCTCAACTACCTCGATACCGCGCCACACATCACCTTTGGCGTCTTCAAAGGTCTTGCCGGTTTCTTGAGCCAGCAGTTCAGCCAGTTCATCGTGATGCTCTTTCAGCAGATGCTGGTAGCGCAGCATAAGACGGGCACGGTCACCAACGGAGGTTTCCTTCCAGGTCTCGAATGCAGTCTTGGCGGCTTCGATGGCGCGCTCAACCTCTTCGGGAGTCGCACAGGGAACCTGCGCCAGCACTTCCTGAGTCGCGGGATTGGTGACCGGCAGCCACTGGCTGGTTTCACTCTGGACAAATTCGCCACCGATCAGGAGTGGTACATGCTGAGTCATTCGTTTCACCTTCACTGTCAGATTTATTGTTGTTATCTGTTCAGAAAGCAGCCAAACCACCTTCTGTTTACGTTAACGTTAATTCCTTGTCCATTTTGTAACACAGCCCGAAGGTCCTCAGGATTGATAATGTTGCTCACATGATGGACTATATTGTTGCCAAGTAAGGGTTTTCACTAAAGCATATAAAACCAAAGACTAAGGATTTCATGAGCACCCCATCCAGCTGGCCTCTGCCCCCGGAAAGCATCCGTTTCGTCCTGCCCCGGCAGATGGTTTCGAAACTGGCAACACACCCACTCAGCGAGCAGTTGTATCCGCTTGGGATCGGTTATTACCAGCTCGCACGGGGACACGAAATGCGCCGTGAACAGCATGATGACTTTCTGCTGATCTACTGTCTTGAGGGCAGCGGACGCGTCGAGTACGGCACCGACCGCAAACGCCGAATCATTCGTGCCGGGGACCTGCTGGTGCTGCCACGTGGCACGCCTCATCATTACTGGACCGACCAGCGCGACCCCTGGAGTATCTACTGGATCCATTTCGATGGCGCGCTCTCCCAGGCGTTCATTGATCAACTGGCGCTGGACCCCGGCTCCCCCTTGCTGCCACTGGGGATCCATTCACGATTGGTATCGGATTTTGAAGCCTTGCTGGACACACGCCAGGCACGTCACCATCTGGCGTCTTACCTGCACAGCGCCAATCAAATGCGCCAGCTAATGACACATATTGCGCTGTTACGCCCTCTGGCGCGGCAACAGCAGGAGGAGTCGCTTGATCTGGAGAAAATTCACAGCTTGATGCAGGCGCGGCTGCATGAACAGATCGATGTAGATACCCTGGCAGCCGCCGTCAGCTTGTCCAAATATCACTTCATCAAGAAGTACAAGGCATTGACCGGTACGACTCCGATTAACCATTTCATTCAGCTCAAGATTGAACGAGCCTGCCACTTGCTGGATGTAACCAACAAGGGCATCAAAGAGATTGCATGGGCGGTAGGGTATGAAGATGCCTATTATTTCTCACGCATTTTCAGAAAAATGATGGGGATTTCTCCCAGTCAGTACCGTGCGATACGACTGGGGCGTTCATCGTACGTTGGCTGAACAGCCTTCACAGCATCGGGGGTCGTCATAAAGCACAACCTGATTCTTGCCTCCATGCTTTGCCGCGTAGAGGGCCGAGTCAGCACGAGCGACCAGGTCCACAAGACTGGTCGCATCTCGCGGATAGAGGGAGACACCAATACTGGCTGTCAGATCCAGTGTTTTCAGCGCGTCGGGCAAACTTACGCGAGCAATGCCGTGACAAAGCTTCTGCATCAGGCTTTTCATGCCATCGGCATCAGTATCAGGACACACCAGCACAAATTCCTCCCCGCCCCAGCGGAACAGAACATCCGAGCGTCGGGTAAACTCATCGATATAGGCAGCAACATGCTGGAGCACTTGATCACCGGCCAAATGCCCATGCAGATCATTGATCTGTTTGAAGTCATCCAGATCGACCAGAGCCAATCCCAGTGGCCGACGCTGACGCCGCATTAGTGCTATCTGCTGCTCGGCCAAACCTTCACCACGACGCCGATTGAACAGCCCCGTCAAGACATCGTAGTCGGCCTGCTTCTGCAGCTCCAGCTCCTGCATTTTGAGATCGGTCAGGTTGAACACCATTCCGATCACACGGACAGGTTTGCCCTGCTCGTCACGCTCGCGTACCTGGCCACAGTCTCGCACCCACAAGTAGTGTCCGTTGCGGTTCTTGAGCCTGTATTCCGCCTCAAACAGATGACGCCGTCCCTGCAGGTGTTCTTCAAGAATGCTCAGCACAAGGGGGGCATCTTCCGGGTGGATGTTACTTTTCCAGCTTTCCAGCCGCGGCTGCATCTCATCCGGGCCATAGCCCAGCAAACGCTTGAGATTGGGGCTGAAATACAGCTGCCCACTGTCCACCTGCCAGTCCCACACGCCATCTGCCACATCATGCAGGCCCTGCCACACATTTTGCGGCGCCTGTTGTACCAGACAGAACTGCTGCATCCGATTGCTGATATCGCGCGCAACAGAAATAAACACTTCACGTCCATCGACCTGATCAATCGAAACACGAATTTCAACCGGCAATTCATAGCCATCAGAACAGATATGATGGCCTATAAACACAAACGAGCCATGCTCCCGTGCACTTGCAACAATCTTGTGCCAGTGATCCATACCTGTCACATCTCGCTGCAGGGTCAGTACCGAATGGCCCAGCACCTGCTCCCGGCTATAACCCAGATCAGTACAGGCCGCACGGTTGCAGCCGATGATCTCCGAGGTTTCGGAATCGACAATATAGACGGCGTCGGGAAGGTGTTCGTACAGTTGTGCCAAATCCATAAAAGGCTCCTGGCTCCGGATCATCCTGTCATACCGGAGCGGTCAATCAATCCATAATATTGAGACCATTCCTGTTGTGAAGCATTGCCTGCGCCTATCGCTCCGCCCCCTGATCCTGCGCAAGTTTCTGACACTTTTTGCCTTCATCGGCAGGTGACAAATCCCAGCCCTGCAGATGCTTCAGGATCAGTTTTTCCAATGCGTCGATGTGAGTCGGTTCTGCATTCAACGCAGGGATGTATTCATAGCGCTCGCCACCAGACTCCATGAAGTACTCCCGGTTCTCCTGTCCGATCTCTTCGATGGTTTCCAGACAATCGGCCGAGAAGCCGGGGCAGATCACCTGTACCGATTTGACTCCCTGTTGTGGAAAGCCCTTCAACGTTTCATCCGTATAGGGTTTGAGCCACTCTTCTCGACCAAAACGTGACTGAAACGTGGTCATCCAACTGCCGGGCTCCAGCCCAAGCCGCTCGGCAAGCAAACGACTAGTCTTGTGGCACTCGCAGAAGTAGGGATCGCCCTGCAGAAGATAGCGCTTGGGTATACCGTGGTAGGACATTAACAGACGGTCAGCCCGACCATGACGCTTCCAGTGCGCCTCAACCGAAGCCGCCAACGCATCGATATAGGCTGCTTCATCATGATAGTGATTCACCATCCTCAATTCCGGTAACCATCGACGGGTACGAAAATCCTCGGCAACAGCATCAAAGGTTGAAGCTGTAGTGGCACCGGAGTACTGCGGGTAAAGAGGTAACACCAGCAGACGCCTCACACCGGCCTGTTGCATGCGCTCTATCACGCTGGTAATGGAAGGATTTCCATACCGCATGGCGAATTCAATCATGACATTTTCGCCAAAACGATGGTGCATTCGTTCCTGCAGTGCTGCCGTCTGCGCCTGTGTATGCAGCAGCAGCGGAGACCCCTGGTCGGTCCAGACCTCTTTATAGGCTGCGGCCGAACGGCGCGGTCTGATGTTCAGAATGACGCCATTGAGAATACACCACCAGATCGGTCGTGGCACTTCAACCACACGAGGGTCCCAGAGAAACTCTTTCAGATATCGCCTCAAGGCCTTGGGTGTAGGCTCATCCGGTGTCCCCAGGTTGGTGACCAGCACCCCGGTCAATTCTTTCTGGTCGTGACTGAAGCCCTTTACTCCGCGATAGCCCATTACAGCTCCCTGAATAACAAAAGCCCTGATGCTTTGCGATCAGGGCAAATAGACGAGACTTGATGTCACGTGATCCTAGTTGATACGTTGCCTCACGCCAAGCGGATCACCGCTGAAGAGTGGCAACAAAAAACGCCCGCCGGGGGCATCTCCGACGGGCGAATCGCTCGACACTCTCGACTTAGCCGAAATTGCGTTTCCACATTTTCTGCAACTCGCCAACGATACCGCTGCGGAACGCCAGCACACAGATTACGAAAATGAAGCCCATGATAATATGTACATAGTTCCCCAACTCACCACCGGACAGGTAGTTCTGCATGGTCACGATCACACCGGCACCGACAACCGGACCCAGAATGGTGCCGACACCACCTACCAGCGTCATCAGTACCACCTCACCGGACATGTGCCAGTGCACATCGGTCAGTGACGCCAGCTGAAATACCAGAGTCTTGGTCGAACCGGCCAGACCGGCCAGTGCGGCTGAAATGGTAAAGGCAACCCATTTGTAGTCATTGACGTTGTAGCCCAGGGAAACAGCACGCGCTTCATTCTCACGAATCGCTTTCAGCACCTGGCCAAAAGGCGAATGGATGGTGCGATGAATCACCCAGAAACCAATCAGAAACACGGCCAGTACGAAATAATACATGTTCATGTTGTCGGACAGATCAATGAATCCGAACAGATTTCCACGCGGTACCCCCTGCATACCATCCTCGCCACCGGTAAACGGCGCCTGCAGGTAGATAAAGAAGACCAGCTGTGCCAATGCCAGTGTCACCATGGCGAAGTAGATCCCCTCACGCTTCACCGACAATTTGCCGAATACCGCCCCCAAGGCACCTGCCGCAACAGTTCCCAAGATGATCGCCAGCTCAGGCGTCATGCCGGAGTTCATCATCAGCCAGCCTGTAATATACCCCCCCGTACCCAGAAAGGCAGCATGACCGAATGACAGCAGCCCTACATACCCCAGCATCAGGTTGAACGCACAGGCAAAGAGCGCAAAACAGAGCAGCTTGGCCAGAAATACCGGGTAGAGGAAAAAGGGAGCCACTACCGCCAGCACCAGAAGTGCTACATAGAGTTTGTTTACTTTCATCATAACCCCCTCAGGCTTCCTTACCGAACAGACCGGCCGGTTTCACCAGCAATACAACCACCATGACCAGAAAGATGACGGTATTGGACGCTTCCGGGTAAAAATACTTGGTCAAGCCTTCGATGACCCCCATGCCGAGACCCGTCAGTATTGCACCACCAATGGAGCCCATACCGCCGATCACCACAATGGCGAACACCACAATCAGAATGTTGGAACCCATATCCGGTGACACGGAGTAGATCGGGGCAGCCATGACACCGGCAAGGCCGGCCAGACCCACACCGAAGCCAAAGGTCAGTGTCACAATCAAGGGAACGTTAATACCAAATGCCTGCATCAACTGCGGGTTCTCGGTACCGGCACGCAGATAGGCGCCCAGTTTGGTTTTCTCAATCATCCACCAGGTCAGGCCACAGACCACGACCGAGGCACAGATAATCCAGAGACGATAGTCCGGCAAATACATGAATGGCAGCTTGGTACCCCCACGCAATGAGTCAGGAATGGTATATGACATACCTGAGGAGCCGTAGAGATGGGTAAACAGCCCCTGCAGAATCATCGCAACCCCAAAGGTCAGCAGCAGACTGTAAAGATGATCTTCATTGGCAATGGGACGGATCAAAAACCGCTCCATCAAGATACCGACAAAGCCAACCACCAGCGGCACTATCACCAGTGCAGCCCAATAGTTGATGCCGAAGTAGTTTAGCGCCATCCAGGCAGCAAAGGCACCCAACATGTACATGGCACCCTGAGCAAAATTGATGATCTTGAGCAGACCAAAGATGATTGCCAGCCCCAGGCTGAGCAGAGCATAGAATGACCCGTTGATCAGACCGACCAGCAGCTGGCCGAAAAGACCAAAGAGATTGATACCGAGAAATGTCGCCATAGCCTTGTCCCGTTCTCACCTGCCTGATCCTGCGGCCAGAAGCAGCCGTCAGGCTGCCCTGCCGCCCGATTCAGGGCAGCAGGGCAGAGTTGTTGCAGGGTTTAACTCTTATTGTTATTTGAAGTCGCACTCAGGCAGTACCGGAGCAAAAGCCTGATCACCCGGGATCACACTGATGACCTTGAAGATATCATCGTTATCACTGCGCTCCTCAGGCTTCTTGATTTCAACATAGTACATGTCGTGAACCATGCGACCATCGCTGCGCAGCGTTGCATTGCGGGAGAAAAAGTCATCCGGCTTCATCTCTTTCATTTTCTTGATAACGGCATCGGACTCATCCGTACCGGCAGCTTCAATCGCCTTGAAGTAGTGCATCGCCATGGAGTAGGCACCAGCGTGGCCCATGGCCGGAATGGAACCATGACGCTCCTTGAAGCGCTTGCTCCAGGCACGGGTTTCATCATCGTAATCCCAGTAGAAACCGGTGGTGGTTCGCATGCCACCCGCTACAGTCGGATCCATCGCTTGGGCGTTTGGCGTAAATACCAGCAGACCGGCCACATCTACCATTTGCGTCAGACCAAATTCGGCCGCCGCTTTCAGCGAGTTCACCGTATCGTTACCTGCGTTGGCCAGCGCCACTACGTCAGCTCCGGAAGACTGCGCCTGAAGGATATAGGAAGAGAAATCAGTCGTAGACAGAGGCGCACGGGCCGACCCGACCACTTCACCGCCATTATCGGCGATAACCTTCGACGCCACCTTCTCCAGTGCATGACCGAAGGCATAGTCCGCAGTGATGAAGAACCACTTTTTCTTGCCGCTATCGACCATCGGTTTGACCGTACCGTTGGCCAGTGCCTGGACGTTATAGGTCCAGTGTACGTTGTAGGGTGAGCAGTGTGAGGTGGTGGGTGCGTTGGAGGCCGCCGTGGAGATCATGGCGATCCTCTTGGCATCAGTGGTCACTTTGGTCGCCGCGAGTACCACCGAAGAGGCCACCAGACCGCCTACGGCATCCACCTGCTCATTCTCGAGCCATTTGCGCACGATGGCAGAGCCCACATCCGGCTTGAGCTGATCATCGGCGCTGACGATTTCAATCGGCGCACCCAGAACGCTGCCACCGAAGTCCTCGGCTGCCATCTTGATCGCGGTCACACAGCCTTCGCCACAGATATCCGCATACACACCGCCCATGTCAGCCAGCACACCGATCTTGACCTTGCCATCAGAGACATTGGCCATGGCAGCTGAAGACGCAAAAGCGGCAACGGACGCAGCGAGAAGGGTCTTTTTCATCATTTTCATCGTTACTCTCCTGTCGAGCATTGTTATTTTTATTTCTCAGTTAAGGGATCAAACCCCAAGATAGGTGTTCAGGAGCTCTGTTTTGGCTTCAAGCTCATTGGCTTGAATTTCCTCAACGATATGACCGTGTTCCATAACGTAGTGACGGTCGGCGATGGGGGCAGCAAAACGGAAGTTTTGCTCCACCAGCAGGATGGTCAAGCCTCGCTCCTTAAGCTTGACCAGTACCTCACCCAGCTTCTGCACGATTACCGGGGCAAGGCCTTCGGTAATCTCATCCAGCAACAGAATATTGGCACCCGAGCGCAAAATACGCGCCAGAGCCAGCATCTGCTGCTCCCCGCCAGAAAGGCGGGTCCCCTGACTGTATCGACGTTCGTACAGATTGGGGAACATTTCGTACAACTCTTCAACACTCATGCCATCGGAGCGCACTGCCGGCGGCAGCAAAAGATTCTCTTCCACGTTAAGGCTGGAAAAGATGCCCCGCTCTTCAGGGCAATAACCCAGCCCAAGGTGTGCAATCTTGTGCGCTGGCATATTGAGGGTTTCATTCCCATTGATATTGATCGAACCGGTACGGCGTCCCACCATATTCATAATGGCACGCAAGGTGGTACTGCGTCCGGCACCGTTTCGACCCAGCAGCGTAACCAATTCGCCCTGCATGATATTCATGTCGATGCCATGCAGAATATGGGATTCACCATAAAAGGCGTGCAGGTCATCGATGCGCAATTTCTCGCCATAAGTACTCATGCCCGAGTCTCCTCTGCCGCTGCCGCATCCTTGGCTGCCTGTTCGTTGGCTCGATCCTGTTCCTCACTGGCAGCCGTACCCATATAGGCCTCTCGAACACGCGGATCAGCCGAAACAGTCGCGTAATCACCTTCCGTAAGAATGGCACCGCGCTGAAGCACCGTGATTCTGTCCGCAAGTTTGGAGACAACATGAAGGTTATGCTCAACCATCAGAATGGTTCGACCTTCAGATACTTTCTTGATGAGGTCGGCGACCAGCCCCACATCTTCATGGCCCATACCCTGAGTCGGCTCATCAAGCAACATTAACTCAGGTTCAAGCGCCAGCGTGGTAGCAATTTCCAGGGCGCGCTTGCGACCATAGGAAAGATCAACCGTTTGTGCGTCCGCAAACTCCGCCAACCCGACAGAATCAAGCAGCTCAACTGCTCGATCATTGAGCTTGTTGAGTACATTTTGGGAGCGCCAGAAATGAAAGCTATTGCCTTCCTTGCGCTGCAGCGCAATACGCACATTCTCCAGTACCGTAAGGTGTGGAAACACCGCGGATATCTGAAATGAGCGCACCACACCCGCACGAGCGATGGCAGCCGGTCTCATGGACGTGATGTCACGGCCATTGAATAGAATCTGACCCGTTGTGGGGATCAAAAACTTGGTTAGCAGGTTAAAAACTGTAGTCTTACCGGCTCCGTTGGGGCCGATAAGGGCGTGTATGTTTCCGCGTGTCACCTGAAGGTTGACGTCATCTACCGCGGTGAAACCCTTAAACTCTTTTACAAGGTTACGAGTTTCGAGAACGTAGTCTGCACTCATGTGTAAACCAAGCCTCTTTGTTGTTTTTATGCTGGCTTTCGCACTAGGCGTCGGATTCTTACTTGAACGTAAGGTATGGACGCAAACTAGCAATTTACCTTAGGGGAATACAATTACTACTTTAGTCTAAACAAGCAGTTCGAATACAGATAAAACTACAACATATATCAATATTTTCAATAGGTTAACCATAAAGCTCTGTACACATTGCGCAATAAAATTAATTTCTCGACACTTTACGTTAACGTAAACTTCATTTAGCCTGCATATACACGATAAGCAACAGGATTCAGAGCCACATGAGTAGGACCTACTCCATCAGCGAACTGGCCAGCGAATTTGATGTAACAACTCGCAGCATCCGCTTCTATGAAGACCAGAGGTTGCTGCACCCAACACGTCGTGGACAGACGCGCATTTACAGCAGTAAGGATCGGGTAAGGCTGAAACTGATTCTGCGCGGCAAGCGCCTTGGGTTCTCTCTTGCCGAGACCAGGGAGCTGTTTGATCTCTGGGATGAAACACTCAGCGGCAGCGAGAAACAGCTCAACTTGATGCTCAAGACCATCACGACCAAACGTGCGGAACTGGAGCAACAGCTGAATGACATTGCAATGGTACAGCTTGAACTGGACAGCGCAGAAACCCGCTGCCGCGAAGCACTAACCGAACTACAACAAAAAAAGATGACGACCGAGTGACTGGATCACGGCATCATAATCAAAGGTGGACATAATGATCTCTGCATATTCTGAACTGAACTTTGGACTGGGCGAAACCATCGACATGCTGCGCGAACAGATCAACAGTTTCGCCGCTCAGGAAATTGCTCCCCGTGCCGAAGCGATTGACCACGAAAACCTGTTCCCGAACGATCTCTGGCGCAAGTTTGGCGACATGGGTCTGCTTGGGATTACGGTAAAGGAAGAATGGGGTGGCGTTGAGATGGGCTACCTGGCCCATGTTATTGCCATGGAAGAGATCAGCCGTGCTTCCGCCTCCGTTGGCCTGTCTTACGGTGCTCATTCCAACCTGTGCGTCAACCAGATTCACCGCAACGGTAACGATGAGCAGCGCGCCAAATATCTACCCAAACTGATCAGCGGTGAACATATCGGGGCCCTGGCGATGTCCGAGCCCAACGCGGGTTCCGATGTGGTGTCGATGAAACTCACCGCGCGCGATGCCGGTGACCATTATGTGCTTAACGGCAACAAAATGTGGATCACCAACGGCCCCGATGCCAACGTCTATGTGATCTACGCCAAGACCGACCCGGCTGCCGGCCCCAAGGGTATCACCGCCTTTATTGTTGAGCGTGATACCGAAGGTTTCACCCAGGCACAGAAGCTGGACAAGCTGGGCATGCGCGGCTCCAACACCTGCGAGCTGGTATTCCAGGACGCCAAGGTACCCAAGGAAAACATCCTCGGTGAATTGAACGGCGGCGTTAAGGTGCTGATGAGCGGGCTGGACTACGAGCGTCTGGTACTGTCCGGTGGCCCGCTGGGCATCATGCAGGCGGCGATGGACATCGTGGTGCCTTATATCCGCGATCGCAAGCAGTTCGGTCAGGCCATCGGCGAGTTTGAGCTGGTACAGGGCAAGGTGGCTGACATGTATACCCAAATGAACGCTGCCAAATCCTACGTTTATATGGTGGCCCAGTCTGCCGACCGCGGCGAAACCACCCGCAAGGATGCCGCCGGAGCCATTCTCTACTCAGCCGAAATGGCTACCAAGGTGGCACTGGATGCCATCCAGCTGCTGGGCGGCAACGGCTACATCAATGAATTCCCGACTGGTCGTCTGCTGCGCGATGCCAAGCTGTACGAGATTGGTGCCGGCACCTCCGAGATTCGCCGCATGCTGATTGGCCGTGAGCTGTTCCTCAACAAATAAGCTTTCCTCAACCAACAAGAATAATCGACACCGTCCGGGCAGCCCGTCTGCCCGGCAAAACGGGGAGCGACCTGATGACTCAATTGCACAGTAAAGTTAACCCACGCTCGGACGAGTTCCGTGCCAATCACGACGCCATGGCGGCAGCCATCACCGACCTGCGCGACAAGGTATCCATGATTGAACAGGGAGGCGGCCCTAAAAACCAGGAACGCCACCTGTCACGCGGCAAGCTGCTGCCCCGCGAGCGTATCAACACCCTGATCGACGAAGGTTCACCCTTCCTTGAGCTGTCTCAGCTGGCCGGTTACAACGTGTATGAGGAAGAGGTACCGGCCGCCGGTATCATTACCGGTATCGGTCGCGTCAGCGGTGTGGAATGCATGATCATCGCCAACGACGCCACGGTAAAGGGCGGCACCTATTACCCGGTCACGGTGAAAAAACACCTGCGCGCTCAGGAAATCGCCGAACAGAACCACCTGCCCTGCATCTATCTGGTTGACTCCGGTGGTGCCAACCTGCCCCGTCAGGATGACGTGTTTCCGGATCGTGATCACTTCGGTCGCATCTTCTTCAATCAGGCCCGCATGTCCTCCAAGGGCATTCCGCAAATCGCGGTAGTAATGGGCCTGTGTACCGCCGGTGGCGCCTACGTTCCTGCCATGGCGGATGAATCGATCATCGTGCGCAACCAGGGCACCATCTTTCTGGCCGGCCCTCCTCTGGTGAAAGCCGCGACCGGTGAAGTGGTCAGTGCCGAGGACCTGGGTGGCGCTGATGTGCACTGCAAGGTCTCCGGTGTTGCCGACCATTACGCTGAAAATGATCAACACGCGCTGCAGATCGCCCGCGATTGTGTAAAAAACCTCAACCACCGCAAGCAGCTGAGTGATCTCAACCTGCGCAAGCCCGTCGCCCCACTCTACTCCGCAGACGAGCTCTATGGCGTTGTCGGCACCGACCTGCGCAAACCCTACGATGTGCGTGAAGTCATTGCCCGCATCGTGGATGGCTCCGAATTTGATGAGTTCAAGAAATACTATGGCACAACGCTGGTGACCGGTTTTGCTCATATCCATGGCTACCCGGTTGGCATCGTCGCCAACAACGGCATTCTGTTCGGTGACTCAGCGCAGAAAGGCGCCCACTTCATCGAGCTCTGCTGCCAGCGCAAAATTCCTCTGCTGTTCCTGCAAAACATTACCGGCTTCATGGTAGGGCAGAAGGCTGAGTCCGAAGGTATCGCCAAACACGGTGCCAAGATGGTAACAGCCGTTGCCTGTGCCAATGTGCCCAAGCTCACCGTACTGATCGGTGGCAGTTTCGGTGCCGGCAACTACGGCATGTGCGGACGCGCCTACAGCCCCAACTTCCTCTGGATGTGGCCCAACGCCCGTATCTCGGTCATGGGCGGCGAGCAGGCCGCCGGTGTGCTGGCAACCGTTAAGCGTGACGGCATGGAACGCAGCGGCGAAACCTGGTCAGCGGATGAAGAGAAGGCATTCAAGAAACCGATCATCGACACCTATGAGCACCAGGGCCATCCCTATTACGCCAGTGCCCGCCTCTGGGATGACGGCGTCATCGATCCGGCCCAGACGCGTGACGTGATCGGCATGGGACTTTCAGCAGCATTGAACAAGCCGATTGACGACACCCGTTTCGGCGTCTTCCGCATGTAACCGGTCGAGACATAATAAGGAAAGCGCTATGGACAATAACAATAACGCCGTATTGCTGCAGATCTCAGACCAGGGGGTTGCAACCCTGACGCTGAACCGGCCAGAGGTACACAACGCCTTTGACGACAGCATCATTGCGGCCCTGATCGAGGCACTGGAATCCACTGACCGGAGTCCCGAGGTACGGGTACTGGTACTGCGATCCAATGGCCGCAATTTTTCTGCTGGAGCTGATCTGGGCTGGATGAAACGGATGGCGCAGAACAGCCATCAGGAAAATCTTGAGGATGCTGGCCAGCTGGCCCGACTGATGGAAGTGCTGAATAATCACAGTAAACCCACCATCGGGCTGGTTCAGGGCGCCGCTTACGGCGGTGCCGTTGGGCTTGCCGCCTGCTGCGATATCGTCATCGCCACTGAGCAGAGCTCGTTTTGCCTCAGCGAAGTCAAAATCGGCCTGATCCCGGCCGTGATTAGCCCCTATGTGGTGCGGGCTTTGGGCGAGCGGCTGTCCCGCCGCTACTTCCTCACCGCTGAACCCTTCAGCGCCAAAATCGCGGCTGACGCCGGACTGGTGCATCAGGTTGTGCCCCACGCCGATCTGCTCGATGAAGCCTGCAGCCGCTTCATTGCCCAGCTGCGCCGCAACAGCCCTCAGGCGATGCATGCCGCAAAAGAACTGATTTTTGCCGTCAGCCAGAAAACCATAGACCAGTCGGTCATCGATGACACGGCCTGCCGCATTGCCGATATCCGTGTCAGCGCAGAGGGTCAGGAGGGGCTTAGCGCCTTCCTCGACAAACGCACACCGAACTGGATCGAGGATTAATTTGCCATGTTTAACAAGATTCTGATTGCCAATCGCGGTGACCAGTTGCGCAAGCAACTGGCGGCGAAGCCAAATCGCATGCCGATGTGCGCAGCACATGCAGGCGATCTCGACACGGAGGCACAGTATGTTTAATAAGATTCTTATCGCAAACCGTGGCGAGATCGCCTGTCGAGTGATTCAGACCGCCCACCGCCTCGGCATCCGTTGTGTTGCCGTCTATTCGGAAGCGGACCGTCATGCGCGCCATGTTGCCATGGCGGACGAAGCCTTCCTCCTGGGCCCGGCCGCGAGCAGTGAAAGCTATCTGCGTGCCGACAAAATCATCGAGATCGCCAAATCCAGCGGTGCTCAGGCCATTCATCCGGGTTACGGTTTTCTGTCCGAGAACACCGACTTCGCCAAGGCCTGTGAAGCCAATGATATCGTCTTTATCGGTCCGCCCGCCTCTGCCATCGCTGCCATGGGCTCCAAGTCTGCCGCCAAGGCGATAATGCAGGATGCCGGTGTTCCTCTGGTACCGGGTTACCACGGCGACGACCAGTCTCCGGAACTGCTGCGTGTCGAAGCCGAGAAATGCGGCTTCCCGCTTCTGTTGAAAGCGGTCGCCGGTGGTGGCGGCAAAGGCATGCGCGTGGTTGAGGCAATGAGCGAATTCGACGATGCCTTGGCCGCTGCCCAGCGCGAAGCGAAAAACGCGTTTGGCAACCCGGACATGTTGATCGAGAAATACCTGACCCAGCCCCGCCACGTCGAGATTCAGGTGTTCTGTGACAGTAAAGGCAACGGTGTGTACCTTGCCGAACGTGACTGCTCTGTTCAGCGCCGTCACCAGAAGGTACTGGAAGAGGCACCCGCTCCGGGACTCAGCCCCGAGACCCGCAAAGCAATGGGTGAAGCCGCCGTACGCGCCGCCCAAGCGATCGACTACGTGGGTGCCGGTACTGTCGAGTTCCTGTATGACGTGGATGGCTCCTTCTACTTTATGGAGATGAATACGCGTCTGCAGGTCGAACATCCTGTCACCGAGATGATAACCGCTCAGGACCTGGTGGAATGGCAGCTGCGTGTTGCCAATGGCGATCCGCTGCCGTTGCAGCAGGATCAGATAAAACTGCGGGGTCATGCCCTGGAAGCCCGTATCTACGCCGAAGACCCGGACCATGACTTCCTGCCGGCCACCGGTACCCTGCGTTACTTGCGCACTCCGGATGAAAATGCCCACGTGCGTGTGGATACCGGTGTGGTCGAGGGTGACGAGGTCAGCATCCACTACGACCCGATGATTGCCAAACTGATCGTATGGGATGACAGTCGCGAACGCGCCATCAACCGTATGGTGCAGGCGCTGGAGGAGTATCGGATCGGCGGCGTCAAGACCAACATCCGCTTCCTGCATGCACTGGCCGACTCGGCGCCCTTCCGCAACGAAGAGCTGGATACCGGCTTTATCGGCAAGCATGAAGCCCTGTTGTTCCCGCCTGCACGTCTGGACGAGAACCTGGGACTGGTACTGAGTGCCTGCTTCTTCCTGTTGCGCAACAAGGCCGAACAGACCCTGCCCGCGGACCCCTTCTCACCCTTTGCGCGTCAGAACAGCTGGCGTTTGAATTCACGCTATGCACGACCAATGACCCTGCTCAGCGATGATGTTCAGTACAGTCTGAGCATTCTGGAACAGGACGATCATTACGAAATCCGCATTGGTGACAGCTGCTACGACGTTCGCGCCAGCCTTGACGATGATCGCCTGCAGGCGACCGTAAACGGTCATCGCTTCAGCATCTGTGGCGATCTGCATCAGGATCAGCTGGTACTGTTCCATGAAGGTGAAACCTTCCACTGTGCGTTGCACCGTGAGCAGTTCGGCCTCGAAGATCAGGCCAGTGAAGGCGGACTTCAGGCACCCATGAACGGCTCGGTGGTCGCGGTGATGGTGAAGGCCGGTGATCGTGTCAAAGCGGGCCAGACACTGGTGATCATGGAAGCGATGAAGATGGAACACGCAATCAAGGCGCCAGCCGATGGCAGCGTCAGCGAAGTGTTCTTTGCCGAAGGCGATCTGGTGTCGGAAGGTGCCGAACTGATCGCACTTGAACTCGACTCAGAGGAGGCTGCCTGATGGCGTTCCCGCAACAGGTCCGCATCGTCGAGATGGCGCCACGGGACGGCCTGCAGAATGAGCCGGGACCGGTGATCGCCACCGAGATCAAGATGGAGTTGATCAACCGGCTCAGCGCCACCGGCCTGAGCCATATCGAAGCCGCCAGTTTTGTCTCGCCCAAATGGGTGCCGCAGATGGGCGATGCCAGTGACGTGATGGCGGGCATTGATCGCAAGCCCGGCGTCATTTATTCGGCCCTGACCCCCAACCTGAAGGGACTTGAGGGTGCCATCGCTGCCGGCGTTGAGGAGGTTGCGGTATTCAGCGCTGCCTCCGAGGCCTTTACGCAGAAGAACATCAACTGCTCCATCGCCGAAAGTCTTGAGCGCTTTGCCCCGTTGATTGAACAGGCGCGGAGCGAAGGAATTCGCGTGCGTGGCTACGTTTCAACCGTACTGGGCTGCCCCTATCAGGGCGATATTGACCCGGTCCAGGTGGCTCGGGTCAGCCGTGACCTGATCGACATGGGCTGCTACGAGATTTCGCTGGGTGACACCATCGGTACAGGCACGCCACTCAAAGCCAAGCGGATGCTGGAAGCGGTCACAAAAGTTGTCCCGGTCAGCCAGTTGGCCGCGCATTTCCACGATACCTACGGTCAGGCACTGGCCAATCTGTATGCGGTGCTGGAAGAAGGCATCGCCGTGATCGACAGCTCCACTGCAGGCCTCGGAGGATGCCCCTACGCCAGAGGCGCATCCGGCAATGTGGCAACCGAAGATGTGCTCTATCTGCTGCAGGGGTTGGGCATTGATACTGGCGTAGACCTTCAGGCTGTGGTCAATACCGGTCACTGGATTACACAGCAGTTGGGACGTCACAACGGTTCCAAGGTTGCACAAGCGATGGGCGACTGCACCCCAAGGTCAGCCGCATCACAATAACAAGAGGATAAACAGGATGTCTCAGCCCGATCATATTACCGCGCTCGAACTGCCGATCCCCGAGCGACACCAACTGCCGGAAGACGTGCAGAAATACTTTGGCAAGTGTGATGAAAAACTGGGATTGATACCTAATGTTTTACAGGCCTACAGCCAAAACATGGCTCAGTTTGATGTTTTCACTCGCTTTTATAACGAGCTGATGTTTGGTGAAAGTGAGCTCAGCCCACTGGAACGAGAAATGATCGCCGTCGTCGTCTCATCACATAATGGCTGCTTTTACTGCATGACAGCCCACGGTGCCGCAGTACGTGAATACTCGGGTAACCCGACCCTGGGTGAATTGATGGTGATGAACTATCGCGTTGCCGACCTTGAGCCACGTCAGCGTGCCATGCTCGACTTTGCCCATAAACTGACCGTAACCCCTGCCGAGATCCTGGAATCGGATCGGCAAGCACTGCGTGATGCGGGTTTCAGCGAGCGTGGCATTTGGGATATTGCCAATATTGCCGGTTTCTACAACATGACCAACCGCGTTGCGAGCGCGGTGGACATGCAGCCAAACCCTGAATACCACGGACGATTCCGCTAAGCGGTTACACCTATTCATCTGTCCGGATAACAAAAAAAATCGGAGTCATAGCGATGAGCAAACCACTACCAAGCTACACCAGCAGCACCGCTGAAAAACCGCTGATCGGCATGACCATCGGTGACAAGTTCGATGAGATTGCCAATACTTACCCGGATAACGACGCACTGATTGTGCTGCACCAAAATGTGCACTGGAGCTACCGCGAGTTGCAGCAGCGCGCCAATCAGTGCGCCCGTGCACTCCTGTCCATGGGGGTCCGCAAGGGGGATCGAGTCGGCGTCTGGTCGCCGAACTGCTCCGAGTGGACGGTCAGCCAGATCGCCACGGCCAAAATCGGTGCGATCCTCGTCAACGTCAACCCGGCCTACCGTACCCATGAGCTGGAATATGCCCTCAACCAGTCAGGCGCTCGCTTCCTGATCACCGCTGACAGCTTCAAAACTTCTGACTATCGCGGCATGCTGTACGAGCTGGCACCTGAGCTTAAAGCCTGTGCCGATGGCAAACTGAAGTCACAGAAACTGCCTGATCTGGAGTGCATCATCAACCTGTCAGACGAGAAACACCCTGGCATGTGGCGCTGGGCCGACATGCTGGAACTGGCGGATCATGTCAGTGAAGACGAGCTGGCCGACCTGCAGGCCACACTGCAGTTTGATGATCCGATCAACATTCAGTACACATCAGGCACCACCGGTTTCCCCAAGGGTGCCACCCTGTCTCACCACAATATTCTGAACAATGGCTTTTTCGTTGCCGAAAGCATGGGCTTCACCAGCGAAGACCGACTGGTTATTCCCGTGCCGCTGTACCACTGTTTTGGCATGGTGATGGGCAACCTGGGTTGCATCACCCACGGTGCGACCATGATCTATCCAGACGAAGGGTTCGATCCGACTTCGGTGCTCAAGGCAGTCCACTCACAAAAGGCCACCGCTCTTTACGGCGTGCCAACCATGTTCATTGCCGAGCTGGATCACCCCGAATTCGACAGCTTTGACCTGTCGACACTGCGTACCGGCATCATGGCGGGTTCCATCTGTCCCACCGAGGTGATGAAGCAGGTGATCAGCAAAATGAACATGAAGGAAGTTCAGATCGCCTACGGCATGACCGAAACCAGCCCGGTATCAACCCAGACCGGTGCCAAGGACAGCATTGAAAAGCGCGTATCAACTGTAGGGCGGACTCAGCCGCATCTGGAGAGCAAGATTGTAGACCCGGGTAACGGACAGATCGTACCTCGCGGCGAAATCGGTGAGCTTTGCACCCGTGGCTACAGCGTCATGCTGAAATACTGGAACAACGAAAAGGCCACTGCCGAAGCCATTGATGAAGCCGGCTGGATGCACACCGGTGACCTGGCCACCATGGATGACGAGGGCTATATTCAAATCGTTGGCCGTATCAAGGATATGGTGATTCGCGGCGGTGAGAACGTTTATCCGAAAGAGATCGAAGAGTTCCTCTACACCCACCCGGCCGTGTCGGAAGTCCAGGTTACGGGCGTACCGGATAAGAAGTACGGTGAGGAGCTGATCGCATGGGTCAAGCTTCACCCGCATGCCGATGACGTCACAGCCGAGGAGCTGCGTGAGTTCTGCAAAGGCAAAATCACTCACTTCAAGATTCCGCGTTACTTCAAGTTTGTCGATGCCTTCCCGATGACGGTCACCGGCAAGATACAGAAGTTCAAAATGCGCGAAATGTCCATTGCCGAGCTGGGTCTGGATGACTGATTCAGCTACCTGAAGGAGACCCAACGCCGGCCTCTGGCCGGCGTTTTCAGTTATGAGTATCGACAAGCACTACGATCAGTCACTTGATCCTTCATGGATACTGGGGCAGGTTCATTCAGCGTACCCCGCGGGAGCGGATCTGTTTCAACTGGCACCACTGGATCAATTGCACATCGGTGGCATCAAGGCTTCAGAGCGCCTGCTGCGTCATCTTGATCTGGACAGGCACCGTCACATTCTTGATATCGGTTCCGGCGCCGGTGGGCTGATGCGTCAGGCGTCCGCCATGGGTTTCAGCATGATCGGGCTGGATATCACTCACCGCTTCAACCAACTGAATCTTGGCCTGAATGACTGTTTCTCCGTTCCGGTCAGTAATCCGATTATCACCGGGGATGCTCACCACCTGCCTTTTGCCGACCAAAGTCTGGATCTGGTTCTGTTTCAGCACAGCTTTCTCAACATGCCAGACAACTCCAGGGTTCTGAGCGAATGTTGGCGTGTATTGAAGCCCGGCGGGACACTGCTGATGCACGAAGTGGTCTGTGGCCCACAGCCCGAGAGGATGCGCTACCCGGTCCCATGGGCCGAGGATACGGTACATTCACATCTTGTGACTGCACAGACATTGCAGCAGCAACTGCAGCTGGCCGGTTTTGCCAATATCCGGCTCGATGACTGGAGCGATGAGGCGTTGGCCTGGCGACAACGTCAGCTGCAAAAAGAGGATGCGGGGCATGTCTACCGAGCGGCGCTTTCGCCTGCATTGATATTGGGTGCACGGTTCGCAGAAATGGGCAAAAACCTGGTATTGAATCTTGAAGCGGGTGCCATTCGGGTGATTGAGCTGGTTGCGACGCGCAGTTGAGTGCCGCCATAAAAAAGCCACGGGCAGTATGACTGGCCGTGGCTTTGGCACTTGATCCGGCCCTGGCGGGCCAGACAATTATTTCAGATCAAAGCGATCCGCGTTCATCACTTTGGTCCAGGCATTGACGAAGTCCTTGACGAACTTCTCCTTGTTGTCATCCTGGGCGTACACCTCGGCGTAGGCGCGCAAAATGGAGTTGGAGCCGAACACCAGATCCACACGGGTCGCGGTCCATTTGGTCTGGCCAGATTTGCGATCTACAATGTCGTAGCTGTTCTTGCCGGTCGGTTTCCAGCTGTAGCTCATGTCGGTCAGGTTGACGAAGAAATCGTTCGTCAGTACACCCTCACGATCCGTGAACACGCCATGCTTGCTGCCACCGTGGTTGGTACCCAATACACGCATGCCACCCACCAGTACGGTCATCTCAGGAGCGGTGAGCCCCATCAACTGAGTACGGTCCAGCATCATCTCCTCAGGAGAAACCACATAATCCTTCTTCAGCCAGTTGCGATAGGCATCGTGCAGTGGCTCCAGCACCTCGAAGGAGTCCACATCGGTCATCTCCTGAGTGGCATCGCCACGACCGGCAGCAAAAGGCACTGTCACATTCACACCGGCATCCCGGGCTGCCTTTTCAACTGCTGCGGTACCGCCCAGTACAATCAGGTCAGCCATGCTGACCGGCTTGATCAAGCCGGACTGAATGCCTTCCAGCACCTTGAGCACCTTCTGCAGCCGCTCCGGCTCATTGCCCTCCCAGTCCTTTTGCGGTGCCAGACGAATGCGTGCACCGTTGGCCCCGCCGCGATAGTCGGAACCACGGAAGGTGCGGGCGCTGTCCCATGCGGTGGCAACCAGCTCCGACACGCTCAGGCCACTGGCCAGAATCTTCGCTTTCAGATCGGCAACTTCGGCATCGTCCAGGGTGTAGTCCACGCTTGGTACAGGGTCCTGCCAGATCAGGTCTTCAGACGGTACATCAGCCCCCAGATAACGGCTCTTCGGCCCCAGATCACGATGGGTCAGCTTGAACCAGGCACGAGCAAAGACTTCATCGAAGTACTCAGGGTCCTGCTGGAAACGCTCCATGATCTTGCGATATTCAGGGTCCATCTTCATCGCCATATCGGCATCGGTCATCATCGGCATGCAGCGGATGGAGGGATCTTCCACGTCTACCGGCATGTCCTCTTCCTTGATGTCCACCGGCTTCCACTGCCAAGCACCGGCCGGGCTTTTGGTCAGTTCCCACTCATGGTTGAGCAGCATGTCGAAGTAGCCGTAGTCCCACTTGGTCGGCTCACTGGTCCAGGCCCCTTCGATACCGCTGGTGACTGAATCACGACCAACACCGCGCGTTTTGTGGTTCATCCAGCCAAAACCCTGTTCCTCAATTCCGGCTGCTTCTGGTTCGGGACCCAGGTTGGCGGCATCGCCATTACCATGTGCCTTGCCCACGGTATGACCACCGGCGGTCAGGGCAACGGTTTCCTCGTCGTTCATCGCCATGCGCTCGAAGGTAACCCGTACGTCATGTGCAGTTTTCAGCGGATCAGGCTTGCCATCAACGCCTTCCGGGTTAACGTAGATCAGACCCATCATTACCGCTGCCAACGGGTTTTCCAGATCACGCTGACCGGAGTAACGGCTGCCCTCACTGCCGGAGGGTGCCAGCCACTCTTTCTCAGAGCCCCAGTAGGTATCCTTCTCAGGATGCCAGATATCCTCACGACCACCGGCAAAACCGAAGGTCTTGAATCCCATGGACTCGTAGGCCATGTTACCGGCCAAGATCATAAGGTCGGCCCAGGAGAGCTTGTTGCCGTATTTTTTCTTGATTGGCCAAAGCAGACGACGCGCCTTGTCCAGGTTGCCGTTGTCCGGCCAGGAGTTGATCGGTGCAAAACGCTGGTTGCCAGTACCTGCACCACCACGGCCATCGGCGATACGGTAAGTACCGGCCGAGTGCCAGGCCATACGGATCATCAAACCGCCGTAGTGGCCCCAGTCAGCCGGCCACCAGTCCTGACTGTCAGTCATCAAAGCCTTGAGATCGTTTTTAACCGCTTCCAGGTCCAGCTTTTTGAACTCTTCGCGGTAATTGAATTCTTCACCAAGAGGGTTGGTCTTGCGGTCATGCTGGTGCAGGATGTCGAGATTCAGTGATTTGGGCCACCACTCCATGACGCTGTCAGACGCTCCCGTGTTGGCACCATGCATCACCGGACATTTGCCGGTGGAATTATTATTCTGGCTCATATCAGTCTTCCCTTTGGATTTGATGTTGAGTGTTGCCTTGATATTGTCTGTCTTACAACTTAGCAGCCTAAACCGACTCTGTACGGTTGATTATCTTTATGTTCACCATAGCAGGCGCCTATAACAGCCGTATTGAATATAGGGTTTACGCTCGATAGCCTGATTCAAGCTGGCCTTTACCGGCCTGCCCCTCCATGTACGCCAGACATTGCAGAGCGCAAAAACAAAAACCCCGCTGTGATCACTCACAGAGGGGCTTGAAAAGTCTGTTACCGACAAAAGGGTATTGAAATCAGATATCGTCCACGTCGAACTGTACATCCGGGTTCACATCAGCATCGTAGTCTATGCCATCAATGCCAAAACCAAACAGCTTCAGGAATTCATCCTTGTACAGCTGATAGTCAGTCACATCAAACAGATTCTCGGAGGTGACCTGTGGCCAAAGATCACGGCACGCCTGCTGCACGTCTTCACGCAGCTCCCAATCATCCATACGGAAACGGTTGCCTTCATCAATCTGGGCAGTGTCACCGTACAGGCCGGTATTGAACAGGCGATGCACCTGCTCCATGCAGCCTTCATGCACACCCTGCTCACGCATCACTTTGAACACCATGGACAGATAAAGCGGCATGACCGGGATTGCAGAACTGGCCTGGGTAACCACCGACTTCAACACAGCCACGTTGGCCTGCCCATGATGCGCCGAAGAAAGCTGGCTGTTCAGTTCGGTAGCGGCGCGATCCAAATCCTGTTTGGCTTTGCCAAGAGCGCCGTGCCAGTAAATCGGCCAGGTAATATCGGTACCGATGTAACTGTAGGCAACAGTCTTGCAGCCTTCGGCCAACACACCGGCCTCTTCCAGAGCGTTGATCCAGAGTTCCCAGTCTTCGCCGCCCATCACTTTGACGGTGTTATCGACTTCTTCCTGGGTAGCCGGCTCAATCTCGGCCTCGGTAATCACGTCCTTGTTGGTGTCGATGGCGGTCGAGCGGTAGGGCTCACCGATCGGCTTCAGCGCAGAACGAATCACCTCACCGGTATCCGGCAATTTACGCACCGGTGACGCCAGCGAGTACACCACCAGATCAACCTGACCCAGATCCTGTTTAATCAGGTCGATCACTTTCTGTTTGGCTTCGTGTGAGAAGGCATCACCGTTAAGGCTCTTGGCATAGAGTCCGGCTTCCTTGGCCAGCTTGTCGAAAGCGGCTGCGTTATACCAGCCGGCCGTGCCAGTCTTGCGTTCGCTGCCCGGCTTTTCAAAAAACACCCCGATGGTTGCGGCGTCACTGCCAAAGGCCGCTGCGATGCGAGATGACAGGCCGTAGCCACTGGAAGAGCCGATGATCAGCGCACGCTTGGGGCCGCTCTCAATCTTGCCCTGTGCCTGAGTGTATGCGATCTGTTCACGCACATTGGCCTCACAGCCGACAGGATGGGTAGTAGTGCAGATAAAGCCACGGATTTTCGGTTTGATAATCATATGCGGATTCAGTGTCCATCTGTGTTCGGGTACAAATTGCGCCTAAGATACCCTATTCGAGGTTTTGGCAACAGCATCAGGCGGGCCTGTCCGAAAGGATCAGCGCGGAGTGGTGCCGCGCAGAAATATATCCACGGCCTGCTCTACAGCTGCATCGAGTTCGCCATCGGTTATCGTCATGCCCAGCATCGCTCTCAACTGGAACTGGCCCTTCACCATGTCTACAAACTGAAAGGCAGCCAGTTCCGGATTATTAATCTGCAGCACACCCTGCTCAACCTGAACACGCAGGTAGCCGGCGAGCTTCTCGTTGATACGCTTGGGGCCCTGGGCATAGAAAAGCTGCTGTATCTGCTCTCGCTCGCTACTGCAGTCGGTGGTGATCAGACGGTATAGGCCGACAGCCTCAGGTGAGAGAACACGCTCCAGCAGCAGTCGCGCATAACGCTTGAGTGCCTGCTCGGGAGTTTCCTGCCGTTTGATTGAGCATTCAAATGCCTGAAAGGCAGCAAACACCTGGTTTGAAGTCTGTTCCATCATCGCTTCAAACAACCCCAGTTTGCTGCCAAACAGCCTGTAGAGCGTACTCAACGAACCACCGGCCCGACACATGATGTCGTTGATGCTGGCATTGTCGTATCCCTGCTCCAGAAACACTTCCCGAGCGGCGTCGAGAATGCGCTTCTGTCGCTCCAGCCCTTTTGGGGTCAGCCCGCACGCCGTTGTTTTTTCATCCTGCTGCATTTTGTTCATGGCAAATTCTGCGTCTGAATGTGGGGCCATTATATCAGGCCTGCTGCCCTGTCAGCACGACCGAACGCAATGGACAGGTCAATATTGTGTAATGTATATTACACTACACTTTCCGAGTACACACGGATTGCTTCCCTTGCACGGTTTCACATCTCACTAAGACCCATGTGCAAACACGCCGCTATTGCAGTTATGAGGATCTTCAATGACACCCAAGACCACCCATATTCCGGGTTTGATATTGATGCTTGCTGGACTGACTGCGCTCGCCCCGCTGTCAACGGATGCCTATCTGCCCGCCATTCCTGCGATTGCAAGTGATCTTGGCGTCATTGTTCATGATATCGAACTGACCGTCGGTCTTTTCCTGGCAGGATTTGCCGTTGGTCAGCTCTTCGGCGGCCCCTACTCTGACCGTTTCGGCAGACGCACAGCGGTCTTTACCGGCCTGAGTATTTTTATGCTGGGCGCCTTCTGGGCCATGCTGGCAGATTCCGCGCATGCACTCTGGCTGGCCAGGATTCTTCAGGGCTTTGGCGGCGGCATCAGCGTGGTCAACTCAATGGCAATCATTCGGGATCGCCATTCCGGCCGCGAAAGCGCTCAGGCGATGAGCCGCATGGCCAGCATCATCATGGCGGCACCATTGCTGGCGCCCGTGATAGGGGCGCTGATTCTCAAGATCAGCGACTGGCGCAGTATTTTCATGTTTTTGTTTGGTTATGGACTGATTCTCTCCGTGGCACTGTTCATGCGCCTGCCTGAAACATTGGCACCCCGCGAAGGCCCATTGTCAAACCCGTTGCGCAACTATCTGAGTGTGCTGCAAAACCGAAATGCACTGGGCTACCTGTGTTCGGTTGCGGCCAGTTACGCTGGCATGTTTGCCTTTATCACGGCCTCACCCGGGATGTATATCGGCTACTACGGCATATCACCCAGCGTGTATCCAATTCTGTTTGGAGCGAATATCGTCACTCTGCTGCTGTGCAATCGCATCAATATTCGCTTGCTGCACCGCTTTAGCCCTCAACAGTTGCTGCAAGGTGCACAAAAGGTTCAACTGTTGGCAGCGACCGCTCTGTTGCTGGGGTATCTGTTGACACCCGCCCCCGTCTGGATGGTGTTGGTCCTGGTGATGCTCTTTATCGGCATGCAGGGATTTGTGATGTCGAATGCGATGGCGGGTACCAGTGAGTTTTTCCCCCACACGGCTGCAACCGCTACGGCTCTGATCGGGGCCTGCGGTTTCGCGACCGGCGCGGTTGGCGGGATTCTGACCGGGTTGCTGGGGGACGGCACTCCCCTGCCCATGGTGTCCATCATGTTTGCCGGCGCCGTCAGCGGCTTTGTGCTCGGCCGCTGGCTGCTGCCGCGGCAGTCAGCCTGCGACAGCACAAGCGCCTGAATCAGCCACGGACCAAGCGGTTGCTCTGATCCAGCTCAGCGGCAGTACGGTCGGTGAAACGCAACAGCAGTATCAGCACGGCACCCAGTGTTACGAACCCACCGGCCAACCAAAGGCCGGTGTTGTAATCCCCGCTCTGCGCGGCCAGCATACCGGTCAGCGCCGGAGCGATAATCTGGGCTGCGCCGTAGGACAGGGTCATCTTGCCCATTAACTTGGCCGGCTTCGATGGGTATAACCGGCCCGCCATGGTCAATACCAGGCTGACACAACCGATGAAGGTTCCTCCATAAAGCACTGCGCTCAGCAAAATAGCAGCCAGACTCTCACTCAGAGCCGGTATGACAATGCCCACAACCTGAATCAGGTAGGCCAGCAACAGCGCCCCCAGATAGCCCATTCGGCGCGCAATCAGGTCCCACACCATTACGGCAGGGGCCGCAGCCAGTCCCACCACCAGAAATACCAGCTGCCCCATGCCGGCCAGTGCGGGCTCTCGCTCAACAATGGTGACGATAAAGGTCGCACTGATCACATAACCGTAACCGGCACAGAAGTAGGCCATCATCATCAGCCACATGAAGCGTTTACCCGGCGGCTGATCCAGCATTGATGGGCCACTGCCGCCCAGGCCAAGGGGTTCAGGTCTTGGCATCCAGTGCCAGGCCGGAGCAGCCAGCACTACCCCAAGCACTGCAAACCAGAGCCACTGTTCATCCCATCCCAGAGACAGCCTGAGCATGATCTCCACTACTATGGCAGCGAACATGATACCCAGACCAATACCGGCAAAGTGAATACCCAGCTCGCTGCGATGGTTATTGCGAATCAGCCAGTTCAGAATCAGGCCGGATGCGATCAGCATGGAGCCGGCACTGCTGAGACCGGAAAGAAAACGCAGCAAGGACCAGAGCAGCATGTTTTCTGTCAATGCCATGGCTGCCGTAGTCACAACGGCCATGACAAGGCCAATGCGGTAAAGTCTGTCCTTGAGCTGAAGGTCGCTCAATGAAGCCGCAATCAAGGCACCGCACATGTAGCCGGCGTAGTTGATGGCAGCCATCCAGCCACCTTCGGCATCGCCGATCCAGGTCTGCTCCTGCATCACGGGCAACAGTGGGGTATAGGAGAATCGGGCAATCCCGATACAGAGGATCTGACTGAAAATTCCGGCAAACAGAACCTTCAGACGTTGGGCCTGATGAGACATCGTGGTTCCTTATCGTTATATCCACAAGTGTCAGATTGTGCCCTGCAGCAAGAGGCAGATCCAGCCGGATCTGCCTGCAGGATGAAATTTATTCCCAGGCGCTGGCGAACAGCTCCTCAGACAATGCCATGATGGAACGACTGCCGTCAGCCACCATGTCGGCATGCCCTTTCCAGCGTGGCAGCACCTGTGCCATGTAGAAACGGACACTCTCCAGTTTTGCCTGCAGATAGGGGTCATCTTCACCTTCAGCCATCAGGCGAACCACAGCGTTCCCTTGACGCAGAAGCTGCCAACCACCGCAGACGTAGCCTGCCAGCATCATGAAGTTGTACGCCACGGCACCGGCCCACTGCTCGTCATCCACCGACCCCTTGAGCAGTTGTTCACGGGCACGATCAAGCCCCGCGATCGCTTCTTCAAGCTGTTTTGCCTGAGGTGTCAGAGACGGGTCGCATGCGGCCACGCTACTGCGCATCTCCTGTACCAGTGCTGACAGTGCCTCGCCCTTGTCCATCAAGGTTTTTCGACCCACCAAGTCCAGTGCCTGGATACCGTTGGTTCCCTCATAGATCGGCAAGATACGGGCATCGCGGAAGTGCTGTGCGGCGCCGGTTTCTTCCACATATCCCATCCCACCATGTACCTGTACACCCAGCGAGGTCACCTCCTGAGCCACTTCGGTACACCAGCCTTTGACGATGGGCGTGAGCAGAGCGGCACGAGCCTTTTCAAGCGCCTTCTGCTCTTCGGTATCCGCCTTGAGCGCGAAATCAAGACTGCCGCAGGCATCGTAGGCAATGGCTCGACCAGCTTCGGTCAGGGTCTTCATGGTCAGGAGCATGCGTCGCACATCAGCATGCCGAATGATCGGGCCAGGTTCTTTCGTCCCGACGGCCGGTCCCTGTATGCGCTCAAATGCATACTGCAATGCCTGTTGGTAGGCGCGCTCCGAGATGGAAACACCCTGCAACCCCACGCTCAAACGCGCGTTGTTCATCATGGTAAACATGCAGGCCAGACCTCGGTTCGGCTCACCAACCAGATAGCCAACGGCATTATCAAAACCCATGACACAAGTCGGCGAGGCATGAATGCCCAACTTGTGCTCGAGAGACAGAGGGCCAGCCGTATTCAATCCCCCGAGGGAGCCATCTTCATTGACCAGATACTTGGGCACCAAAAACAGCGAAATACCGCGCACGCCAGCGGGAGCATCAGGCAATCGCGCCAGCACCAGGTGGATGATGTTTTCAGCCATCTGGTGGTCGCCCCAAGTGATGAAAATCTTCTCCCCGCTGACGCGATAGTGATCACCCTCGGGTTCCGCCTTGGCACGAACAACCGACAGGTCAGAGCCCGCATTGGACTCGGTCAGGTTCATGGTACCTGTCCATTCACCGCTAACCAGTTTGGGCAGGTACTTTTCCTTGAGTTCATCACTGCCATTCAGGTCCAGGCATTCAACCGCCCCCTGACTCAGCATCGGACACAGGCCCCACGCCATGTTGGCTGAGTGCCACATTTCCATCACTGGGATAGACAGAAGAAACGGCAAGCCCTGACCGCCGTATTCCGGGTCAAACTGGAGTGATCCCCAGCCCCCCTCGGCATATTGCTGATAGGCCTCCTTGAACGACTCCGGGCAGACGACACTTCCATCCTTCAGCTGCACACCCTGTTGGTCTCCTTCCCAGTTACTCGGAGCCACAACATCCCGTGCCACACGAGCAGCCTCATCCAGAATTGCATCGACCATATCGGCCGATGCATCTTCAAAGCCCGGTTTCTGCGCCAGCTCAGGCATACGCGCAACATGATCAAGCGTCAGCTTCATATCTTTCAGTGGTGCGTTGTAATCAGCCATTGGATACCTTCTCGTTAATCGTTTGAAGCAGCCATACCGGTTTGTGCCTCACAGGCAGTGGCACCGGTCCTTATAAGGGAATACACTTATTCTAGCATGTAGCACGGGTTTGATAAGCAGGAAAACTTTCATATGGTCCTTTTATACTGTCAACCCGGGTTTACAATCAGCCTCACTCCTAAAGCCAACAAGAGAATCATGAGATGCAGGAATTGCACGGTTACTATCTGGAAGACCTCGAAGTGGGTATGAGCGCCTCCTATGCCAAGACCATCACCGATGCGGATGTGATTTTGTTTGCCGGTATTTCCGGTGATAACAACCCGATTCACATCAATGATGAATACGCTAAAACCACACCGTTCAAGCAGCGTATCGTACACGGCATGTTCAGTGCAGCACTGATCTCCACCGTAGCAGGCACACGACTGCCAGGGCCAGGGGCGATCTACGTGGATCAACAGTTGAAGTTTAAGGCGCCGGTCCATATCGGTGACACGGCGCGTGCGAGCCTGACTGTAACCGAAATTGATGAACGTCGTCGTCGTGTCAAGTGCAGAACTGACGTGCATGTAGGCGAAACACTGGTTGCCACGGGCGAAGGCACCTTCATGGTCGATCGCCGGGAAAGCTGAAAACATGAGGGCGCTTGACCAGAGTCAGGCGCCCTTACTAAACCGTGAAACGGTAGGTTTGCTCGGTTTCATAGTCATATAGATTGATCAGACGGCCGTGCACTTGGCCATTAAATGCGGTTTCGGTTGCGAGGTCATAACCGAGTATCTTGCTTCCGACCAATTTCAAATGCACATGAGCCTTCGTCTCATAGTCATAAAAATTCATCGAATGGCTGCTCATGCCCTTGAAATGGTGCTCCGAGTGGCAATCAAACCCATCAACACGCCCGTGGCGCATCAGGGCGCGAATGCGATAAACAGCCCCCTCATCCAGGTCAGTCACCTTGAGTACTTGGGTATTGAGAGTGGCGGCGGCAACGGTTGCCGCAACCTTAGCTCGGGTTCTTTCCTTCATCTGGCACTCCCAAAATCCCTTTTCTAATCGCCATATTGGACCTTACCGAGCACGGCGGGTTCAGGGAAGGGCCAACATTATCAGAAAAGCCGCCAAAAGGCGGCTTCAATCTGCTACAGCTTTTTGATCCTGCTCATTATTTTTGATTTGCTTGTGAACGCAAAACAAATTTCTGGATCTTGCCGGTTGAGGTTTTTGGCAGTTCGCAGAACACCACGCGTTTGGGTGCCTTGAAATGCGCCATATTGTCACGGCAGAACTGAATGAGTTCTGCTTCAGAAAGCTCACCAGCATTTGCTTTAAGAGTGACGAAGGCACAGGGGATTTCACCCCATTTCTCGTCTTGCTGCGCTACGACGGCCGCCTCCATCACTGCAGGATGACGGTAGAGTACATCCTCGATCTCAATGCTGGAGATGTTTTCCCCGCCCGAAATGATAATGTCCTTCGAGCGGTCCTTGATCTCGACATAGCCGTCGGCATGCCAGACAGCCAGGTCCCCGGAGTGGAACCAGCCACCTTCGAACGCCTTATCAGTGGTTGTCGGATTTTTCAGGTAGCCCTTCATCACCAGGTTGCCGCGCATGAAAATTTCGCCGATGGTTTCACCATCCTGCGGCACAGGCTCAAGGGTATCGGGGTTGGCGACCATCAGCCCTTCAAGCATCGGTGCCTTCACGCCCTGACGGGACTTCAATCGGGCACGTTCGTTAACCGTTTTTTCATCCCACTCATCATGCCAGGCACACACCACACAGGGGCCATAGGTTTCGGTCAAACCGTACACATGAGTCACACTGAAACCCATGTTTTCCATACCTTCGATAACCGAGGCCGGCGGCGCTGCACCTGCCGTCATCACCTTCACCTGATGCTCAATACCGGATTTGAGCTCATCCGTGGCATTGTTCAGCATGTTCAATATGATGGGGGCGCCGCAGAAGTGGTCCACCTTTTCTGTCTTGAGAAGGTGGTAGATATCATCTGCCCGTACATGACGCAGGCAGACACTGACACCGGCAGCCGCAGCAATGGACCAGGGGAAACACCAGCCATTGCAGTGAAACATCGGCAGGGTCCAGAGATAGATGGGCTGGTCGCCCATGTTCCATGACACCACGTTGCTGATCGCATTGAGGTAGGCGCCACGGTGGTGATAGACCACGCCCTTGGGATCGCCGGTGGTGCCAGAGGTATAGTTCAGCGTGATGGCATCCCACTCATCGGCGGGCAATTGCCATTCATACTCGGCGTCACCTGTGCCAATGAAAGCCTCATAATCGCATTCGCCGATCAACTCGCCACCCTCGTAGGAAGGATCATCGATATCGATCAGGATCGGATTGATGCGTGCGATTTTGATGGCTTTGGCAATGACGTCCGAGAACTCACGGTCCACGATGATCACCTTGGCTTCACCGTGCTGCAAAATGAACGCGATCGCTTCAGCATCAAGACGAACATTCAGTGCGTTCAGCACTGCGCCACACATGGGCACTCCGAAGTGAGCTTCAAACACCTCCGGTAGATTGGGTGCCATGACGGCAACCGTATCACCCTTGCTGATGCCGCGCCGGCTCAGTGCGCTGGCGAGACGGCGACAGCGGCTGTAAGTCTCGGCCCAGTTGCGGCGCACTTTATGATGCACCACAGCGGTTCGGTTTGGATAAACTGAAGCAGTGCGAGCAATGAAGCTCAGCGGGCTGAGTGTAGCGTAGTTGGCCGGGTTTTGATCCAGTCCCAGCGCGTAAGGATTATGGTTATTCATTGTCATTATAGGTTCCTCTCCACCAGTGCTTTGGGGAGCCATCCTCGGTTGATTTGATTCCATCCAGTCATCTCATGATACGTATTTTCCCTTATTACACAATAGGACCTAAAATCATAAGATTGTGCCGGCCAAGATGCACAAAATGATAAGGAAAATGCATGCAACCACTTGAGCAGGAACTGCAGCGCTGTCTGCAGGAAGCGGACCGTTATCGTCTGCTGGCCGAACAGTCCACCGACATGATTTCGCGCCATACGCCCACGCCCGAGTGGACCTTCATCGATGTTAATCCTGCCATCGAACGCATGCTGGGCTATCGTGCGGACGAAATCATCGGCACCTCGGGTTATGACCTGTTTCACCCGGACGATGCCGACAACCTGAAGAAACGAGCCGATTCAGTTCGCTATCGCCGCGGCATGTATACCAACGTATACCGCTTTCAGCACCGGGACGGCCACTACATCTGGCTGGAAACCACCAGTCGCACCATTCGTGATGAGCTTGGACACCCTGTCGAGATTATCTGCGTATCCCGCGATGTCACCGAGCGTGAGTTGGCACAGCAAGCGACCCGACGACTGGCGCGAGTCGTGGAAGCATCCTCGGACATGATCCTGTTCTGCAACCACCGCACGCTGCAGCTTACCTACATGAATGAAACGGCCTACCGCACCTTCGGTGCCGAACGCGAAAATCTGGCGGTGTTCTACCTTAACCAGCTGTTCCCGCAGGATGTGCTGCACACACTGGTAGAGCCTGCGCTGCAACATGCTGCCCTGTACGGGACCTGGTACGGCAGCATCCCGCTTTACCCGGCCGGCAACCCCGGTCGCATCGCTGAAATTCGTGAAATCATTGCCCACCGCAACCGTGCCGAAAACATGCAGGTGGAGTACTACTCCATCATTGCCCGCGACATTACGCTCAAGCGCAAGGCGGAAGAAAAGGCAAAGCGCCAGCAGCTGGAAATGGCTCACATGTCACGCCTGCTGTCGGTCGGTGAAATGGCCACCGAGCTGGCTCACGAGATCAACCAGCCGCTGGCGACCATTATCAATTACTGCAACGGCACCTTCCGCAGGCTCGAAGAAGGCCAGATCACAGAGCTGACTCAGGTTACTCGCTCCATGGAACTGATATCGGCCCAGGCCAGGCGCGCTTCCGAAATCATCAAGCGCATGCGTCGATTTGTTCGTCGCACCGAGTTCCAGCGTGTCAGCTTCCCAGTCAATGAGACCTGCATCGAAGTAACTCGATTCCTCAATCAGGAAGCGCTCGACAACAGCATCCGCTTCGACTTCGACCTCGACCCCGACAACCCCATACTTGAAGCCGACCGCCTTCAGATCGAGCAGGTTTTGCTCAATCTGGTTCGCAACGCGATCGAAGCCTACAGCGACTCTGACATCAGCCCCAAGCCGGTTACCATTCGGACCCGAGTCGAAGGCAAACGTATTACGGTCAGCGTCATCGACCAGGGGCCAGGCATCGACCCGGCCCAGTTGGACAACCTGTTTGAGCCGTTTATCACCTCGAAGGAAAACGGGCTTGGCATGGGGCTGTCCATTTCACATACCATTATCGAAAGCCACTGTGGCCGGCTCTGGGTTGAGAGCGATGGTCAAAGTGGCACCCGGTTTCACTTTCAACTCCCGCTCAAGGGGCAGGCATGACTAACTCACAGGCAACCGTTTTTATCATCGATGACGATGCGGACTTCAGAGATTCCATGCAGTGGCTGCTGGAGTCCACCCCATACAACGTCGAGAGCTTCGCGTCGGCGCAACTCTTTCTTGACCAGTACGACGGCCGCTCCGGCTGCATGCTGCTGGATGTTCGCATGCCGGAAATCAACGGTCTGGCATTGCAGCAACTGATGCTGGAGCGTGACATTCGCCTGCCGGTCATCATCATTACCGGCCACGGTGATGTACCCATGGCCGTCAACGCCATGAAAAACGGCGCTCTCGACTTTCTTGAGAAACCATTCGATGACGAGGTGCTGCTACGCCTGGTCGACAAGGCGATGGCCGAAGCCGGCAAGCGTTTCAGCGAACAGAACGAACAGCGAGAGCTGCAGGAGCTGTATGAAACGCTGAGCCGGCGCGAGCGTGAGGTGATGGAGCTGGTGGTGACCGGTAACTCCAACCGTGAGATTGCCGAAACCCTCGGAATCAGCCCGAAAACGGTGGAAGTTCACCGCTCCCGTGTAATGAGCAAGATGAGGGCAGAAAGTCTGGCACAGCTGGTGCAGATGCACAGCCGACTGGCGCTATAGGGCTCAGACCAATCCAGCTTCAGCCAGAAAGACGCGCGTGCGATCGATCACCGCCTGAGGGTGCTCCAGGTGGGGCACATGGCCGCAGTCAGCAATGAACGCAGCTTCGGCCTGCGGGCCAATGGCCGCACAGCTGTCAGTCACCTGCTCTGGCACACCATACTCATCCCGATCGCCCTGCATTATCAGTGACGGGCAGCGGATCTCGGCCAGCTGCGGTCGCAGATTCAAGCCCTGATAACAGGACGGGCGCTGCCAGGTTTCGCACCATGCGCGGAAAATAAGATCTGTCCGATCACCATGATAGCGCGCCAGGCGCTCCGGCAGATCGGTGCCATGGTAACGCTTCACCGCTTCTTTTATTCCGGCCAGCGTCAGGTGATCCACATAGATATGAGCCGCCAGCGTAACTACTGCCTTTACCTGTTCGGGACAGCTGGCAGCACCAATCATGGCAATGGAGCCGCCATCACTGTGACCAAACAGAATCACCTGATCAAGCCCAAGCCGATCCAGTAGTTGCGGCAGCCATATTTGTCCTTCCTGTAGCAGATAATCATCCGGGCGCGGCAACGTAATGGGTGTTGAGCGGCCATATCCCCGACGCTCAAACACCAGCAGATCCAGCCCCGTCGCTTCAGCCAACTGCTGTGGAAATCGTTTCCACATGTCGATACAACCCAGCGCCTCATGCAGTAGCACAAGCACAGGCCTTCCTTTACCGGATGGCTGGCGTCCCCAACGCAGCTGCAGCTTCACACCTTCACTCAGCTCGACCTGCTCATCGTGCCATTGAATTGAACTCATGCCCCCTCCGGAATCGAGTAGGTAATGGTCGCGTGGGCCACCGGGTCATCTTCACCGGCAGAGCGGATATAAACTTCACCCACCCCCAGCCGCTTGCCCACCTTCAGCATCTCGGCACGAGCCAACAGATCCACATTGGCTTTGGGCTTGCGCAAAAAATTGATATTGAGATTGATGGTCACAGCCAGTGCGACCGGGCCAATTCGGCTGAGCAGTGCCGCATACAGCGCCACATCCGCCAACCCCATCATGGTCGGGCCTGAAACCGTACCACCGGGTCGCAGATGATCATCACCCACTGCCAGTCTCATTTCGGCCCAACCATCGCCCAGAGAATCCAACCGACCATACTGCTCCCCCTGCGGGAAATGGTCACGCAGGAACAGCTGCATCTCATCAAAATCCATGACCTGCATCGGGTCACTCCTTATCATATTCTTATTGATCAGCCTCTTCCCGCGCCTGGTTACGCAGAATAAAGCGCTGTATTTTGCCACTGGGCGTTTTCGGCAGCTCCTGCACAAACTCTATTTCACGCGGGAAGGCATGGGTCGACAGCCGGTTTCGTACCAACTCCTTGAGCTCATCGGCCAGTGTCTCATCGGGGTCGTACTGCGGCTTAATCACCACATAGGCCTTGATCACGGACCCGCGAGAACTGTCTGGCTTGCCTACCACGCCGGACTCCGCCACCGCTGGGTGTTCCAGCAAGGTACTCTCCACATCCGCCGGCCCCACACGGTAGCCAGCCGTCGTGATGATGTCATCGTCACGCCCGGTAAAGGAGTAACTGCCATCGCCGTGGCTGATCACCACATCACCGGTCAGATAGTAACGACCATGGAAAGGATCCTTCTCGCCCCAGGTGTAGCCCTGGAAGAAAAACAGCGGGGAGTGCTCAACATCAACGGCCAGCTGACCGGTTTCATCCTGCCCCACCTCTTCATACTCACCGTTGAGTGCAACCACGCGATGGCCGGCCAATGAATAGCCCATGGACCCTACCCGTACCGGGTGCTCCAGAGCATGATGGTTACAACAGGTCATCCCGGTTTCAGTCTGGCCATAATGATCCATTACCGGGCAACCCAGACGGCGCCCCACCCAACTAATCACTTCGGGGTTAAGTGGCTCACCTGCACTGCTGGCCACCCTGAGTCCCAGCTGCTCATCTTTGGCCAGGACATGATCGTTCGCCATTAACATACGATAGGCCGTTGGAGCGGCCGCGAGATTGGTGATGCCGTACTCACGGATCATGCGATAGGTGGTCTCGGGGGTGAAACCATTCTCATTGAAGTGCGTGGTCGCGCCCAACAGTAGTGGGCCGATTACCGCGTAATAGAGCCCATAGGCCCAACCCGGGTCAGCAACATTCCAGTACTGATCCTCAGGTTTCAGATCAATCGCCCAGGTCATATAGACATGAAATGAAAGCAGCGCACGCGCCGGCACAGCAACCCCCTTGGACTTGCCAACCGTACCGGAGGTAAACATCTGCAGCATCGGATCGTCGGCGCCCACCAGCACAGGCTCAAACTGCTCCGACTGGGCCGCCAGGCTGCCGTGATAGTCAATATCCTGATGACTGTCTGGCCCGGTAGCTGTTACGCGCACAATGGGCGGGCAGTTTTTAACGTCATCAAGCTTGAAACGGTTCTGGTCATCGGTTACGACCAGACGGGTTGAGGCCTTGTCCAGACGGTATTCGATGGCACCGGGGCCAAAGGCTGTAAACAACGGCTGATATACCGCTCCTGCCTTGAGCGTGCCCAGAATCACCACCAGCAGCTCCGGCGTACGCGGTAACAGCGCGGCCACTCGGTCTCCCTTGCCAACACCCTGTTGCGACAACAGGTTGGCAAAACGGGCCGATTCAGCCTTCAGCCTGGCAAAGCTCCAGCTTTCGGGGGGGCGCTCTACACCCTGGTAGTTCAGCGCAATTCGGTCGGGATCAGACGCCCATTTGTCGCAGATTTCGACACAGACATTGATCCCCTGGGTCAGGTCGCCCTGAAGAATCCGGGCGGCCAGCTGTTGGGCATCAAACTGGTCATAGAATGGCTTGTAAGCCTGGTTACTCATGGGTATTCCCCTCTTTTTATCTTTATTATCGGAGCCGGGAAGCAGCAGTTTCCCTTAAGGGATATCCCGAATATATAACTGCTTGTCGTTGACGTAAACCTTCCTGACCAAATTGATCAAATCATCACTATGCAACTGCATGAAGTGACCAAATGCTGCACTGAATGGCTATTTTTCGTTGCAATCAAGGGTCAAAATCGAACTTCAGGATGGCCTGTAATTTGCAGGGTCCGTATCCCAATCGACCAGCCAACAGCGGATCAATATGGAACAGAATAATAAGACCCAGCACCAGGACAGCAACCTGATTCTCGTCACCGGCCCCGAGGGTGAAATTCGTGAAGCCAGCCACGCCTTTATCGAATACAGTGGCCATGAGCGCCCGTCATTAACAGGGCAGATGCTCCAATCCCTGCGCCACAATGAAATGCCCGAAGGACCGATCAAGGACCTTTGGAATACCGTTGGCAAAGGCAAGCCCTGGATGGGAATGCTGCAACTGGCCTGCCGTGATGGCTCCCCTCTCTGGCTCGACGCCTATGTCATCCCGGTCATAGAGCAGGGGCGCATTATCGAGTGCCAATGCATTTTCCGTATTCCACCCAGAATCGCGACTGAACGGGCTGCCACCATCTATCGCCTGCGCCGCCAGGGCAAAATGCCGCTTGCACTGCGCTGGCCCCTGCCGGATCTGCGCGGACGGCTTTGGATGGCACAAAGTCTCTGCCTGTTGCCCATGTTACTGCTTGGGCTTTGGCAGTATATGTCCGAGCCTCTCTACTGGGCTGCAGTCGCCACTACCCTGCTGCTGCTCTTTATCAGCACAATCTGGCTATGCAAGCCGCTGCGCTCCCTGGTGCAACAGAGTCGCACACTGGTCAACCACCCTATCAAGCAGTTGATCTATACCGGCACCCATGACGATATTGGTCAGCTGGGTCTGAGCCTGCAGATGCTGCAGTCTCAGCTGGACTCGGTTTTGATGCGGATGCAAAACGCTTCGGGAGAAGTCCTCAGTGGGGCGCATCAAAGCATCGATGTGATGAGCCGCACCTGCAATGAAATCGAGGAGCAGCAATCTTCACTTATTCAACTGGCAACCGCCATGAATCAGATCAGCTCCACGATTCAGGAGATGACCACCAGCACCGCCAACACCGCCGATCAGACCCAGGCTGCACAGTCCAGCGCCCGCCAGGGGCAACAGGTCGTAGATGCAGCGGTCTCCGGCATCCGCAGCCTGGCTGACTCGATTGCGGACACAACCCATTCTGTAGCGGCCCTGCAGCAGCAGAGCCAAGGGATCGGCTCCATCATCAATGTGATTCGTGATATTGCCGAACAGACCAACCTTCTGGCCCTGAATGCCGCGATTGAGGCCGCACGCGCTGGTGAGAACGGCCGTGGTTTTGCCGTTGTAGCCGATGAAGTTCGCCAGCTGGCACAGCGTACCCAGCAGGCAACCGGGGAAATTCAAAAAATGATAGGCGCTTTGCAACAACAAACAGGCGCCATTGTCTCCGCCATGGATGCAAAGCGCACCCTATCGGAACAGAGTGTTGAACAGATCGAGGGGGCCGGTGCTGTATTGGCAAAAATTCTTGGGGCGATAGAGCTGATCAGTGACATGGCCACTCGCATTGCCGGTGCCAGCGAAGAGCAAAGCAGTGTCGTGCGTGAGGTTAGCCAACAGATCGAGCTTATCAGTGAAGGCGCTCAGCGTACGGTGGCTGACGCCGCGCTAACACTTAAACTGAACAACGATGCGGTCAGACTTGCGGAGCGACAGCGCTACCTGGTGGACTGCATCATGCAGTCCTGACTTTGGTGGTATTGGCCCTGACTGCAACAGAGCGGTAAAATACGCGCGCTAAAATAACAATAAACACGATTGTGCAGAGTATTTATGAGTAAAGTTTTGATCAGCGCCTGCCTGCTCGGGGCCAAGGTGCGCTATGACGGCCGCGACAATCTGCTTGACCACCCGATCCTCAAGCGCTGGCAACAGCAGGGAAAACTGGTAACCGTCTGCCCAGAAACCCTTGGTGGCCTGCCCACTCCCCGGCCCCCGGCTGAGACCCAAACCCGCTTTCCCATCCTGATCACAACCAGCACCGGGGACGATGTAACTCCCGAGTTTCTCAGCGGGGCCGAGAAAACGCTTGAACTGGCACACAAACATGACTGTTGCTGCGCCTTGATGAAAGCCCGCAGCCCTTCCTGCGGCAACCAGGAAATTTACGATGGCAGCTTCACGGGCACGCTCACAAACGCCCCCGGTGTGGCGGCCGATGAGCTGATTCGCAACGGCTTGCCGGTGTTTAACGAACACCAGCTTGACGCTCTTATCCAGTTTGTCGAACAACACTGTCAGGCAGCCTGACACCGGAACACTTGTTAGCCTGCGCCCGGCCCCCTAAAATGGGGGCCATTTTCATTCTGAAACGGACTGCATATCGATGCGAGCTAGCCAATACCTGATTGCAACCCTGAAAGAGACTCCCTCTGACGCCGAGGTGATCAGCCACCAGCTGATGCTGCGTGCCGGGCTGATTCGCAAAGTCGCCTCCGGCCTTTACAGCTGGCTGCCGCTGGGCCTGCGCACCCTGCGCAAGGTGGAGCGCATTGTGCGTGAAGAGATGGACGCTGCCGGTGCTCAGGAAGTGCTGATGCCCGCCATTCAACCTGCTGAGCTATGGCAGGAGTCAGGCCGCTGGGAACAGTATGGCCCCGAACTACTGCGTCTGCGTGACCGTCATGACCGCGAGTTCTGTGTCGGCCCGACACACGAAGAGGTGATTACCGACCTGATTCGCCGCGAAATCAAAAGCTACAAACAGCTGCCGGCGAACTTCTATCAGATCCAGACCAAATTCCGTGATGAAATCCGCCCTCGCTTCGGTGTCATGCGCTCGCGTGAGTTCATCATGAAGGATGCCTACTCCTTCCACGCCGATATGGATTCATTGGTCGACACCTACAAAATCATGCATCAGGCGTACACCAACATTTTCACCCGCCTGGGTCTGGACTTCCGCCCGGTGCTGGCCGACAACGGCTCTATTGGCGGTGATTCGTCACACGAATTCCATGTTCTGGCTCAGTCCGGAGAAGACGACATCGCCTTCTCCGACAGCAGTGATTATGCCGCCAACATCGAAATGGCTGAAGCACTGGCACTGGGCCAGCGTCAGGCCCCGACGCAAGAGATGCAGCTGGTCGATACACCCAACGCCAAAACCATTGCTCAGCTGGTAGAGCAGTTCAACCTGCCGATTGAGAAGACGGTCAAGACACTGATCGTGGCGGCAAGCGATGAGATTGATGCTGACTTTGTCGCACTGCTGGTGCGAGGCGATCACGAGCTGAACGAAGTGAAAGCCGAAAAACTGCACGGCGTTGAGGCTCCCCTGCGTTTCGCCACAGATGACGAGATTCGTGGCGTCATTGGTGCCGGGCCCGGCTCACTTGGACCGATCAACCTGCCGATTCCCTGCATCATCGACCGCAGCGTTGAAACACTGTCTGACTTTGGCGCCGGCGCCAATGTTGACGACAAACATTACTTCGGCATCAACTGGGAGCGTGACCTGCCCACCCCGCAGGTGGCTGACATCCGTAACGTGGTCGAAGGTGACCCAAGCCCATGTGGCCAGGGCCGCATCCAGATCCGTCGCGGTATCGAAGTCGGACACATTTTCCAGCTGGGGCGCAAATACTCTGAAGCGATGAGCGCAACCGTGCTGGATGAAAACGGCAAGGCCACGGTGATGAGCATGGGCTGCTACGGCATCGGCGTAACGCGCGTGGTGGCTGCTGCTATCGAGCAGAATCATGACGATAACGGCATTATCTGGCCAGAGGCATTAGCGCCCTTTAGTGTGGCACTGGTTCCGCTGAACTACGACAAGTCGGAAGAGGTGCGCGCCAAGTCGGATGAGCTCTACGATGCGCTGCGCAAGGCGGGTGTTGATGTACTACTGGATGACCGCAAGGAGCGCCCAGGCGTCAAGTTTGCCGATATGGAGTTGATGGGACTGCCGCACCGACTGGTAATCTCCGACCGCGGCCTGAAAAACGGCACACTGGAATACAAGGGTCGTCGTGATGCTGAGTCTCGGGATATTGCAGCCGATACCGCGCTGGAATTCCTGCGCAGCCGCATGAGCTGATTCTCTGGGTGCCCGAGTTGCGTTCGGGCACCCGATTCCCCCTCCTGCTACCGCCTCTCGCTTTATCCGAATCCTTGATACACTCGTAAACTTTACCTGTGTAATCGACTTTCGGAGTTGTCATGTCCAAACAGCCCCCCTCCTCACTGGAATGTCAGACGGCTGATCAACTTCAGTATCCGCACGACTTCGGTCAAGGACACAAGCGCAAGGCCGAACAGCGCGCCACTCTAGTCACCCTGCTAACATTGGTCACCATGCTGGCAGAAGTGATCGCCGGCCTTGTTACCGGCTCCATGGCACTGCTTGCTGACGGTATTCACATGGCCGGGCATGCAATGGCATTAGGCCTGGCCGCACTCGCGTACTATCTATCGCGCCGCCACGCTCACGATCGCCGTCTGAGTCTGGGCAGCGGCAAGATTGCCGATCTGGCCGCCTATACCAGTGCTTTGCTACTGGGTGTCTCAACACTCTGGCTGATTTACGAGTCGATTCATCGGCTGCTGACACCAACCGAACTCATGCCCCAGGAAGCGATGATCGTGGCGATCATTGGTTTGGCAGTAAACCTGCTCTCTATCTGGCTGCTGTCCGGCCAGCACGAGCACCATCACGGCCACAGCCACAGTGAACATGCACACGAACATCATGAGGACTCGAATCTGCGTGCAGCTCTGGTACACATCATGGCCGATGTCCTCACCTCCGTCGCCGCCATTGCGGGCTTGGCCGCTGCCTGGCTGTGGGAGTGGACCTGGCTGGACCCGGCAATTGCATTGATCGCGTCGTTGATCATTCTGCGTTGGTCCTGGGGGCTGCTGCGCCAGACTTCCGGCGTGTTGCTGGATCGGGAAGGCCCCGATACGATCCGCCATGCAGCACTCGAACAACTACGCAAACACGACGATACCACCATCGTCGACCTGCATGTCTGGTCGGTCGGACAGGGAGCATGGACACTGGTTGCCGCCGTGGTGACCCATGGCAATACGACGCCGGAAGAATACCGTGCCGACTTGTGCGCGATTGAAGACCTGTACCACCCCATTATCGAGGTCAACTACTGCCGGAACTGTACCCGCGCAGCGGTCTGACCCCTCACCCGCCTGGGTCGGTGCCCTTCGGGAGCCAGCCGGGAATATCCTTTTAAATCGGCACGGACGCCGTCTCCGACAAGGCACCTTCACGACAGGCTGTCAGCACCTTCTCCACCAGTATCGGATCGTTCAGCGCCCGCGCAACCGCTACGCCACCTACCATCAGCACTAAAGTCCTCAATGCAGCTGCATCGGGCTCCGCATCAGGTACGCCAGAAACCTTTGCAGCCAATGCACTGAATACCTTTGTGTAGCTGTCCCGTATCGGCTGATCGCGCTGACCAATATCCGACACCAGAAACGCCAACGGACAGCTTCCTTTCTTCTGCTCAAGATGCTCGGGGCTCAGATAACCCCGAATCAGCGTCTCGACATCGGTCGGATGCTGAGCGCCCATACGCCATGCCGCCGAGAGAATCGCTTCGGAATACAGCTCCTGTTTGGAACGAAAGTGGGCGTAAAAGGCACCTCGGGTCATACCTGCATTCTGCATCACCTGGTCGATGCTGACCTGGTCAAAGCCGGATTGGGTGAACAACCTTTCGGCACTGAATAATATCCGATCACGACTCTCGGCACGGCGCGTGCTAGACCATGGCATGTCAATTCTCCTGCTGGACTCCGATACAGCATGTCACAAGACAACAATATGTTCTTTAACATATTTTGACTTCGTACCAGACTGCAGTCTTTCACAACACGAAGGAGACACCCAATGGAAAGCAGCGTCTACATCTTTGCCCCAACATTCAGCAGCTTTGCACGTTCAGTCATGCTTTGCTGCGAGGAAAAAGGTATCCACTATACCTGCGGCATGGCTCCCGCCGGCACGGAGATCCGTTCCAAGAGCCCCGAGCATTTCGCAATCCATCCCTACGGCAAGCTGCCGGCTTTGCTGCATGACGGTCAGATACTGATAGAAACCAGCACCATCTGTCGATACCTGGATGCACGCTTTGATGGCCCTGCACTGCAGCCTGCCGACCTTTTTGAACGCGCACGTGTAGATGAACGCAGTGCCGAAATTGCACTTTATATTGACCAGGCGCTGTTACGCGATATCGTGCTGGAATTCGCATTTCCCAAGGGGGCAGACGGCCAGGTTCGTCTGGATAAGGTACAGGAAAGGTTGCCGGCCGCCCGCTCCGCGCTTAAACGTGTACGCGAGCTGCTGGCAGACAACCCGTTTATCTGCGGTCGGCACTACAGCATGGCCGATGCACTGCTGACGCCGATTCTGGACTATGTCGCCAGGCTGCCGCTGGGTGACGAACTGATCGGGAACGGAGCAGTAAAGGAGTATCTGGAACGGATGCGTCAGCGCCCCTCGGGACAGAAGGTGCTGAATATGGCGTGAGCAAAACACAAAAATCCCGGACCGGCAGCTCTTGACTGCAGGTCCGGGATTGAAGATCCGTTAAACCGTTTTACTGTCGAGCTATGCGCACGGCGGTAGACAGCTCACGTGTCAGCGCAAGCACGGCCTGAGTACCCGCTTCCGGCGTTTCTGCCTGTGCAATGCAGTCAACCAGTGCCGAGCCCACCACTACACCATCAGCGAAACCCGCGATCCGCGCAGCCTGCTCCGGTGTACGGATACCGAACCCAACAGCCACAGGAATTTCGGTATGTGCCTTGATTGCTTCCACCTCTTTCTGCACCTTCTCGGGTGTAGGAGCAGCGGCACCGGTTACACCGGTACTGGAAACGTAATACAGAAAGCCGGAGGTATTGTTCAGCACACCTGGCAGGCGCTTGGCATCGGTGGTTGGCGTGGCCAGACGAATGAAGTGGATACCCACTTCACGGGCAGGAATACAAAGCTCATCGTCATGCTCCGGCGGCAGATCGACCACAATCAGTCCATCCACACCGGCCTCGGCAGCCTCCTGCAGGAATTTTTCCACGCCGTAGCGATAGACCGGGTTGTAGTACCCCATCAGCACCACCGGCGTATCCTGATCCTGCTTGCGCAACTCACGTACCATCTGCAGCGTCTTGACCATGTTCTGGCCACCGGCCAGCGCACGCTGACTGCCCAACTGAATGGCCGCACCATCGGCCATTGGATCGGTAAACGGCATGCCCAGCTCAATAATGTCCGCACCGGCGCCCGGCAGTCCGAGCAGCGTTTTGAGGCTGTTGTCATAGTCCGGGTCACCACCGGTAACAAAGGTGACCAGTGCTGCACGGTTTTCCTGTTTCAGCGCGGCAAAGCGGCGCTCCATGCGACTGGCGGTATTGTTTGCTGTCATTCTGTACCCCTTACTGCGCCAGCTCGGCTGCCAGATGTTCGGTTACGGTTGCCATGTCCTTGTCACCACGGCCACTGAGATTGATAACGATGATATGGTCCTTCGGCAGCGTCGGTGCCAGTTTGGTGACATAGGCGATGGCATGGGATGACTCCAGCGCCGGGATGATGCCCTCGTACTTGCACAGTGCCTTGAACCCTTCCAGCGCTTCCTGGTCAGTGATGGCCACATATTCAACACGCTTGATGTCATGCAACCAGGCGTGCTCGGGACCGATGCCCGGATAATCCAGACCAGCCGATATCGAGTGTGCATCCTGAATCTGGCCATCGTCAGACTGCAGCAGGAAGGTACGGTTGCCGTGCAATACACCTGGCTCACCACCCTTCAAGCTGGCCGCATGACGTTTGTCGAGCCCTTCGCCTCCGGCTTCCACGCCAATCATTTTGACCGACTCGTCATCCAGGAACGGATGGAACAGACCCATGGCGTTGGAGCCGCCGCCGATACAGGCGATCAGGGTATCCGGCAAGCGCCCTTCCTTTTCCATGACCTGGCGCCGGGTTTCTTCACCGATGACAGCCTGGAAGTCACGCACCATGGCCGGATAAGGGTGCGGACCCGCCACCGTACCGATGATGTAGAAGGTGCTGTCCACATTGGTGACCCAGTCACGCAGTGCTTCGTTCATCGCGTCCTTCAGCGTACCGGTGCCACTGGTCACCGGGATCACCTTGGCACCCAGCAACTTCATGCGCTGTACGTTGGGTTGCTGACGATGAATGTCAGTGCTGCCCATGTAGATGACGCACTCCATGCCGAAACGCGCCGCCACGGTTGCGGTGGCCACACCGTGCATGCCGGCACCGGTCTCGGCAATGATGCGCTTCTTGCCCATGCGGCGGGCGAGCAGAATCTGCCCCAGGCAGTTGTTGATCTTGTGCGCACCGGTATGGTTAAGGTCTTCACGCTTGAGGTAGATTTTGGCACCACCCAGCGCTTCGGTCAGGCGCTCCGCCAGGTAAAGCGGGCTTTCGCGACCGACATAATCCTTCTGCAAATTCTCCAGCTCGGCGTGAAAGGCCGGGTCCTGCTTGGCACGCTCATACTCCGCCTGCAATTCGAGAATCAGCGGCATCAGGGTTTCGGCTACAAAACGACCACCGAAACGACCAAAAAAACCGCTGGCGTCGGGACCCTGCCTGAGAGTGTTGTCTGTGCTCATGTGTGTTACTCCAAAAAGCCTGGATTTGACGGCAAGTCTAGTACATGCAATGACGATTAAAAAACGATATGATCACACATGTTTGTGAGAAAAAGTAACAGATGAAATGACACGAACCCTGCATTCCCTGCCTTCACTCAACGCCTTGCGTGCCTTCGATGCGGCTGCGCGCGAGTTGAGTATCACACGCGCCGCTGAGTGTCTGCACGTCACCCATGGTGCGGTCAGCCGTCAAATCCGGCAACTTGAAGAGCAACTCGGTGTACAGCTGTTTCGACGCGTTGGCCGCGGCATTGAACTGACCGAAAGCGGACGCCGCCTCTACCGTACAACGCAGGAGTCATTCTCACAGCTTGAACGCGCTTGCAACGCGCTGCAACGCGAGGCGGCTGGCGCTCCACTGGTACTCAGCTGCAGCGGCAGTTTTCTCGCCCGCTGGTTCATCCCACGTCTTGATCAGCTCAAGCAGGACTGCCCTGAGCTTGAACTGCACCTGACCGCCAGTGAAGAAGAGCAGATTCTGAGGTCCGGGGTGGATGCAGCGCTGAGATTCGCTACCCCGCCCTGGCCGTCCGATCAGTTGGTGATTGACCTGGCACCGGAACGTATCGGTCCGGTGATGCACCCCAAACTGGTACCATCGACCTCACAGCCGGACCCAGCTGCCCTGCTGCAGCTGCCACTGCTGCAAACCCTGTCACGGCCACAGGCGTGGCCGCTGTGGTGCCATGCGCAAAATCTGGCCGTATCTGAATTGACCATTGGGCAATCATTCGAGCATCTCAACTACATGCTAGAGGCCGCACTGGTGGGGTTGGGCGTTGCGATTGCACCTGAATATCTGGTGGAAGAGGATCTGCGAACCGGCCGGCTGGCAGCCCCGTGGGGCTTTATTGAGACCGATGCCAGACTCAGCCTCTGGCTGCCCGGAGAGACTGAATCGCCACGGGCTCTCCAGCTGGCACAATGGCTCAAGAAAGCGCTCAGTCGATAATCTCGAACGCCTGCAGGCTGTCATCGAAAGACTGATCATCAGAGCTGACATCCGCCACATTGGCCAATTCCGGCCCAGTGTTGAGCCAGGCCTCTACGTGGCGTACTGCCTTTTCCTCACCGCACAGCAGTGCCTCGACACACCCGTCCGGCAGATTTCGGACCCAACCGGTCAGACCGTTTGCCTCCGCCTGTTCGCGGGTAAAATGACGGAACCATACACCCTGTACCCGGCCGGTTATCCGCGCATGCACACAGATTTTTGCCATCATCACTCCCGTGTTTCCAGTTCGTGTTGTCTGTCATTGTCACGAAACAGTGACTGCAGGCTAAGGTTAAGCGCTTCGCCCCGCTGCACCTGCAACTGACGCAACCTTAGCTGAAGTTCTCGCTGCCAGTGCTCACCCTCTTCGGGCAACGGGTCCGGCAGTGGCCAGGGCAGCTCCTGCTGCAATTGCAACAGGGTATAACTGCCAAGATCACGACTGAGCAGATACTGCCCACCCTCTGTACGCCGAATCAGTCCGGCGCCACTGAGCAACTGTACGTAATCATCCCAGCGCCCTTGATCAAGCCCGGGAACCTCTTTGAGCAACACCCGATCAGGTACGGGCTCACCTTCCTGCTGCGCGCGCCAGAGGCGCTGCAGCACGGCCAAAATAGTATACAGGTGAGGCTCATTGGTCCGGTACTTATTGACCTGACTCACCGTCAGCAACCGTGTAAGTTCAGCCCCCAGCAGAATGATCCCCCAACTGATATAGATCCAGACCAGAAACAGAGGCACTGCCGCAAAAGCACCATAAATAAGCTGATAGGACGGCGATAGAGTGACGAATTGGACAAAGCCACGCTTGGCGATTTCGAACAGGACAGCCGCAAAAAGACCACCAAGAGCCGCATTTCGCAACGGTACGCGACAATTGGGTACTGCCGCATACAGCAGCATGAACGCCAGCGCTGAGAATATCGGAGGTAAGACTGACAGCAGTCGTGCCCGGCCAACCACCTCGGTGGCACTGGTGATAATGGACAGGCTGGCAATATAGGAGGTCAGCAGCAGTCCCAGACCAATCAGGACAGGCCCCAGGCTCAGCACGGCCCAGTAGAGCAGAAAGCTCGACAGCCCCTTGCGCGGCTCGGCCACTCGCCAGATCCGGTTGAAGGCCGCCTCAATGTTTTTCATCATCATGATTGAGGTAATGACCAGAAACACGATGCCGATTACGGTCAGACTTTGTGCTTGCGAGGCAAAGGTACCCAGATAGTTCTGCACCACTTCACCGGTAGCAGGCACAAAATTGGCGAAGATCCAGGCTTGAACCTGCTCACCAACCCCTTTGAAGTTCGGTACAGCTGCCAGCATCGAGTAGGACACCGTCATCAAGGGCACAACGGCAAACAGCGTGGTATAAGTCAGTGCCGCCGCATTCAGGATGCCCTGATTGGCCTGAAACTGACGTGCCAGTGAACGAATGAATACCAAAACCACTGGCAGGGATCCCTTCTGCATACACTCTCTCTTAACTAAACAAGGTTATGCCCTATACAATAGGGCCCCAGAGACTGTATTGAAAGCCCGAAACGGAGCCCTTATGTCGATTAGCATCTATCACAATCCACGCTGTTCCAAGTCACGCCAGACCCTTCAACTTCTGCAGGAACAGGGTATCGAGCCTGAGGTGCGGGAATATTTGAAGGATGTCCCAACGGCTGACGAATTGAAGCAAGTGCTGGCAGCATTGAACATAAGCCCGCGGGAGCTGCTACGCGTAAAAGAGGCCGAGTACAAAGAGGCCGGTCTGGACAACCCGGAGCTGGATGATGCCGCCATTATCAAGGCGATGACCCAGCACCCCAAACTGATTGAGCGCCCGATCGTCATCAACGGCGATCGCGCCCGCATCGGTCGCCCACCGGAAGCGGTACTGGAGATTTTGGCGTGAGTCAGCCATACGTTCTGGTGCTATATTACAGCCGCAGTGGCGCGACCCGCGCCCTGGCTCATCAGATAGCCCACGGTATTGAAGCGGCTGGGATGGAAGCAAGGCTGCGCACGGTCCCTCCTGTATCGACCATATGTGAGGCGACTGCATCCGACATCCCCGACAGTGGCGACATCTACTGTACCGAAGCCGACCTCGCCCACTGTTCAGGCCTTGCGCTGGGCAGCCCCACCCGCTTTGGCAATATGGCAGCGCCACTCAAGTACTTTATCGACTCCACCAGCAGCCTTTGGCTCTCCGGTGCCCTGATCGACAAGCCAGCCTGCGTTTTCAGCTCCAGTGCCAGCCTGCATGGTGGACAGGAAACCACATTGATCAGCATGATGCTGCCTCTTTTGCATCACGGCATGGTGCTCGCTGGGCTGCCCTACAGCGCAACCGAGCTGCTGGAAACTCAGACTGGCGGCACACCCTACGGGGCAACCCACGTCAGTGGTCAGAGTGAGCGCTCTGAACTGGATGAACATGAAAAGGCGCTGGCGGCCAAGCAGGGCCGACGCCTGGCTCAGCTGGCACTCAAACTGCGTCGGGAGGTCTGATGAGCACCTTGGAACTGAAAACCCGCATCAGCCGCATACTGGTTCTACTGAGCTATTTCGGCCTGCTGTTGCTGTTCACTCTCTGGTATCTCTGGCTGTCACCTTCAAAGGGCGACAATCCATGGGTTATCTGGCTGGTGCACTTTCTGCCGCTTGCAGCCTTTGCACCGGTTGTGATTTCAGGAAAGCCGCGTGGTCATGCCTGGCTATGCTTTGTGCTTCTGCTCTACTTCCTTGAAGCCGTAATTGCCGCATTGGTGCCACCCACTCGCTGGCTCGGCATCATCGACTGTGTACTGCTGGTAACGCTGTTTAACGCGGCCATGCTATATGCGCGCTGGCGCAGTCAGCTTGACCGATCTCAGGCAGCAGAGGCAACGGCTTGACCCATTCCCGCCCTTCTGACCCTGTGCGCTGGCGGCGGGATTTCCCGCTGCTGTCGCAGCGAGTACATGGCCAGCCACTGATCTACCTCGATAATGCAGCCACGACCCAAAAGCCTCGTGTCGTCGTCGAAGCCATCAGTCGCTTTTACAAGACGAGCAACGCCAATGTACATCGCGGTAGCCATGCGCTGTCAGCACAGGCCACCACTGCCTTCGAGCAGGCCCGCACCACCCTGGCTAACTGGCTCGGCATTGACGATCCTGCCTGCCTTATCTGGACACGCGGCACCACTGAAGCGATCAACTTGGTCGCCCAGAGCTGGGGTCGTAACCAGTTGCGCGCCGATGACCTGATTCTGCTGCAGCAGAGTTCCCATCACGCCAATATCGTACCCTGGCAGATGTTGGCCGAAACGGTGGGCGCACGCATTGAAGTGATCCCATTGCAGCCTGATGGTGATCTGGATCTTGAAGCCTATCAACTGCTGCTGCAGAAACGCCCAAAACTAATTGCGTTGAGTCATGTCTCAAATGCGTTGGGCACGCGCTATCCCGTTGAACAGCTGTGCAGGCTTGGCCGCGATGCCGGTGCTGTCACGCTGGTGGATGGTGCACAGGCCCTGCCTCACTTTGATATTGATCTGACCAGGTTCGGATGTGATTTCTACGCTTTTTCTGGCCATAAATTGTTTGGACCCAGCGGCATCGGCGCCCTTTGGGGACGCCGAGAATTGCTTGAGCAGATGCCCCCATGGCAAGGTGGCGGCGAGATGATCCGCGATGTCAGTTTCAGCGGAACAACCTATGCCGATCTGCCGTTTCGCTTTGAGGCCGGTACGCCCAATATCGAGGGCGCCATAGGGCTGGCAGCCGCCATTGAATACCTGCAGCAGCAGGATCGTACGGCCATGGAACGGCATGAACAGACACTTCTACAGCACGCACGAGACTGCTGCTCGCAACTTAAAGGCTTCCGTGAGCTGCCTTTTGGCAGTGATCGAGTCAGTCTGCTGTCGTTTGAACTTGAAGGTTTCCACCAGCAGGATGTGGCCCACTGGCTTGATCGTCACGGTATTGCCATTCGTGCCGGTCACCACTGCGCCATGCCGCTGATGCGATCATTAGGACTGCCGGGTTCACTGCGTGCATCATTTGCCTTTTACAACCGACTGGATGAAGCCGAACAGCTCGCCAGCTGCCTCGATCAGCTGATACAGAGCCAGACAACCTCAACCACCGTTGCATTTATCGAACAAAAAACCTCCCAAAACCTGATTAAGAGGGTATACTCTGCAACAGACTGGAACGCCCGCTATCAAGCCCTGATGCACATTGGTCAAAGCCTGCCGGGGCTCCCCGACGCTCTCAAGCAGGACTGCTACCGTCTGCATGGCTGTGAATCGCGTGTATGGCTTGTCCCGGCACTGGATGACACTGGCCGGCTGGCCTGTCAGGCCGATGCGGATGCCCGTATTCTGCGAGCTTTGCTGGCGCTTCTGCTCGACCGTATCAACGGCCTTACACCGGCCGAGCTGCTGAGCACTGATCTCGGTGCTGTTCTGGATCAGCTGGATATTCGCCGTCACCTGAGCCCATCCCGCGGCAATGGAGTGGCGGCCATTATTCAGGCCATCGAGGCCTTCGCGCGTGATCCGCGAGGCTAGGTCCGGGTCTCTTTTCTGTTCTGGAGAGTTTGATGAATCTGAATGACCTCAGCCTGTTTATCCGTGTTGTCGAAACCGGCAGTTTTACCGCCGCAGCCGACAGCCTGAATGTACAGAAGTCCACCATCAGCCGCCGTATCGCGCAGCTGGAGGACACCTTGGGTATCCGGCTGATACAACGCACCACCCGCAAACTCAAGCTCACGCCGGAAGGTGAGGAGCTGTTCAACCGGGCGCAGCCTTTGGTGGATGATCTGGAAGCCGTTCAGGACGACATCAGTGCATCCAAAACCGAGCTGCGTGGCCGTCTGCGCCTGACCATGCCCACCGAGATCGGTGTGTTCATGATGAACGAAGTGATCACCAGCTTCATGCAGACCTACCCAAAACTGGAAGTGGATGTCGAGCTGAGCACCCGGACCGTTGACCTGATTGAGGAAGGGGTCGACTTGGCTCTGCGACTTGGCCCTTTGCCTAACTCCAGCCTGATTGCACGTCATATTGCCGGGTTGCACCGGGGACTTTTTGCAACGCCTGAATACCTGGAACAGCACGGCATGCCCAAGACACCGGATGACCTCGCTCATCACCAGTGCATCAGCCTGCTCAAGCCCTTTGATCACCTGCGCTTTACCAACTGGAATGACAACGAACCGGTCACCATGGGCGGCCGACTGAGAACGAACAGCATGAGTTTCGTGCGGGAAATGATCCTGCAGGGAATGGGAATTGGGCGTCTGCCTGAGGTGTTCTGCGGTGAACTGGTCAAGACCGGTCGCATCGTGCGCGTGCTTGATGAGTTCACCCTAGACCCACTGGAGATCAACGCACTGTACGCCAGCCGCCGCAACCTTAACCCACGGGTGCGCGCATTTCTTGACCATATGTCAGAGCGCTTGCGCGATCACCCCTGGGTACAGAATCGACTGGTACACCTGGACGGTTGAAACAACAGCCCTGTTCCGTCTTACCGGTACAGGGCTGCCGTTTGGCCAGTGGGGCCAGAAAAATCAGCTCCAGCCGGTCACAACCTTCACTTCCAGATACTCCTCCAGCCCCCAGGGGCCGCCCTCGCGACCATTGCCGGACTGCTTGTAGCCACCAAAGGGCGCTCCGCCACCCAGCGATTCACCGTTCATCTGTACCATACCCGAACGCAACTTGCGCGCCACACGCTTGGCCTTGTCGGCATCCTGTGTCTGCACATAATGCGTCAGACCATAGGGGCTGTCATTGGCGATGCGCAGCGCTTCTTCTTCGCTGTCAAAGGGGATGATCGACAGCACCGGGCCAAAGATTTCCTCACGGGCAATGGTCATCTCGTTGGTCACATCGGCAAATACGGTGGGGCGCACAAAGTAGCCTTCGCTCATTCCGTCCGGTCTGCCGGTACCACCCGCCACCAGCCGTGCACCCTCATCGATGCCCTGCTGAATCAGCCCCTGAATCTTGTCGAACTGGGCTTTGGAGACCACCGGTCCGATATGCTTGCCCTCCAGTGAAGCCTGATTGACCTCGGTTTTGGCTGCCACCTCAATGGCCGTTTGTACCGCGTGATCATAGATGGATCGCTCAACCAGCATACGGGTCGGCGCATTGCACGACTGCCCCGAGTTCATGAAGCAGTGGCGAACGCCACGCACTACCGCCTTCTCATCCGCGTCGGCAAAGATGATATTGGCCCCCTTGCCGCCCAGCTCAAGACTGACTCGCTTAACCGTGTCAGCCGCATTTTTGGAGATGGCGATACCGGCACGGGTCGAGCCGGTGAACGAGATCATATCGATATCGGGATGTCCGGACAGCTGAGTCCCGACACCGGCACCATCACCGTTCACCAGATTGAACATACCGGCCGGTAAACCGGCTTCATCGATCATCTCGGCAAACAGCATGGCCGAAAGCGGCGCAATCTCGGACGGCTTGAGCACCATGGTACAACCCGCTGCCAGTGCCGCTGCCACTTTCAGAGTGACCTGGTTCATCGGCCAGTTCCAGGGCGTAATCAAACCACACACGCCGATCGGATCTCGAAGAATCTGGTTGCCCGGTGCATGCTCACCCAACGGGGTCTCGAATTCATATTCGCGCAGCACGCGAATGAAATTTTTCAGGTGGCCGGCACCCGCCCCCCACTGAGCGCTCTGGGCAAGGGCAATCGGTGCGCCCATCTCCAGCGAGATCGCTTCTGCCATCTCCTGAGAACGGGCCTTGTAGCGGCTGTACAGCTTTTCCAGCAACGCCAGCCGCTCCTCTTTGGTGGTCTGACTCCAGCTTTCAAATGCGGTGCGGGCCGCGGCCACAGCGGCATCGGTATCGGCCTGAGTGCCCAGGGATATGACGGCACAGACGTTTTCAGTGGAGGGGTCAATCACCTCAAGGTCATTGGCCTGAGTCGGTGCCACCCATTGGCCGTTGATATAGAAGTCGCGTCTTTCCAGCATGTTCTGTGTCTCTCTTGTTATCACGTGGCTGATACTTAATCTGTTAAGGGTAGCGGCTCACGCACACAAAATCACGGTCTGGCCACTCAATCTCAACCGGCTTTAGCCGTCTTGCGCCGAGCGGTGGGTGATCCCTTCCTGCGCGGGCTGCCGCTTCGCTTGCCTCGGTTTGCACCACCCTTGCGTCCAGCCGGAGCCTTGATGCCGTTCATTGCCTGGGGCCGGATCTGCTCGATCAGCTGTGGTAGCGCCTGCTCCAGCGGCTGCATGAACCCTTGATAGCTGAATGCCTTGCGGCTGATCGCATCCAGCTGCGATTCCCAGTGTGCGGTCATGTCCGGTCGGCTCAGCTCCTCCGGCAGTGCCGCGATCAGTGCCTTGCCTGCCTCGGTGGCGTGAATCTGCTTGCCCTGACGCTGTAGAAAACCGCGCTTGAACAACAATTCGATAATACCGGCACGGGTGGCCTCGGTGCCAAGGCCATCGGTATCGCGCAGCACCTTGCGCAGCTCCGCATCCTGCACAAAGCGCGCAATGCCGGTCATGGCCGCCAGCAGGCTGGCATCGGTGAACGCTTTGGGAGGCTGGGTCATTTTTTCCAGCAGCTCACCACGTTCACACTGCAGTGACTCGCCCACCGTGAGCGCGGGCAGCTGACCTTCGTCCTCTTCCTGCGCCTCCTTGCCCATCAACGCCTTCCAGCCCGGATCGGTAATCTGACGTACCTTGGCCACAAACAGGCCACCGGCAATCTCCACCTCAACGCGCCGGTCGGCATAGCGACAGGGCGGGTAGAACTGCATCAGATACTGACGGGCGATCTGGCTGTACACCTGCAGCTCGGCACGGCTCAACCGATCCGGAGCCGCCGCCTTGCTGGTGGGGATGATCGCATGATGCGCTTCCACCTTTTTGTCGTTCCACGCCTTGGACCTGAGGCTCAGGTCGGCCTTCTGTACCGCACCCGCCAACTCCGGCTGGGTACGAGCGACCGCCTGAGTGACACGAGGTGCTTCGGAAAAATGCTCGGCAGGCAAGTAGCGGCAATCGGAACGGGGATAAGTGATCAGCTGATGTTTTTCATACAGCGCCTGGGCTGCATCCAATACCTGTTGGGCATTGAGACCAAAACGTTTGGCGCAGTCGATCTGCAGCGACGACAGGTTATAGGGCAGCGGCACTGCCTGCTGGCCGGTTTTGCGTTCATCCTTGGTGACCACACCTGGCTGGCCGGTAATGCGCTGCACCACGTTTTCGGCCAGCGGCTTTGACAGCACCCGCCCCTCTTCGTCCTGAAAACGGGCACAGGCTTCACTGGGTTGCCAGCGGGCGGTAAAACGCTCACCCCGCTCGGTGAGCAGATGAGCATCCACTTCGTAATAGGGCTTGGGCACAAAGGCGGCAATCTCGGCATCACGCTGTACCACCAGCCCCAGCACCGGTGTCTGTACCCGTCCCACGGACAGCACGCCGTCATAGCCGGCACTGCGCCCCTTGATGGTCAGCGCCCGGGTCATGTTGATACCGAACAGCCAGTCGGCGCGGGAACGGGCTAATGCGGACACCGACAGCGGTACAAAGTCCTGATTAGGCTTAAGCCGCGCAATGGCACGGCGCACCGCCTCGGGGTTCAGGTCCGAAATCAGACAGCGCTGCATCTGTGCCCGCTTGGTAGCCGGTACCTTGAGAAAGTCGATCACTTCATCCACCAGCAACTGGCCTTCGCGGTCCGGGTCACCGGCATGGACGATCTGGTCCGCCTGTTTCACCAGCTTGCGTAGCACCGCCACCTGCTTGGCCACACCGCTGCGCGGCTTCAACTGCCATTCACCGGGTACGATGGGCAGATGTTCCAGTCGCCACTGTTTGTAGGCCGGATCGTAGGCATCAGGCTCGGCCTGCTCCAGCAGATGGCCGATGCACCAGCTCACCACCTGATCACCGCCACAGCGGATCAGCCCCTCCTCCTTCTTCTGTGGTCCGGGCAGTACGGCGGCGATGGCACGGGCAAGGCTGGGTTTTTCGGCGATGTAGAGCTTCATGGGTTACTTCACTGCCAGCCCGGTAAGCACTTCCCGAAAGCTGTTCAAGCCCGCTTCCAGATTTTCAATGATTTCTTCCGCCAGTTCATCCGGTTCCGGTAGGTTATCCAGATCAGTGAGGCTTTTGTCTTTCAGCCAAAAGATGTCCAGGCTGGTTTTGTCATGGGCGATCAGCTCTGCATAACTGTACTTGCGCCAGCGTCCTTCCGGATTGGTTTCAGGGTGCCAGGTTTCCGTACGATCAGCCGGGTTCTTCGGGTTGTAACAATCGATGAACGCCTGCAGGTCCTCAAAACGCATCGGCTTTTTCTTCAGGGTATGGTGAATATTGGTCCGGTAATCATAGAACCAAACCGATTGGGTCCAGGGTTCGGCACTGGCCGGTTTGTTGTCAAAGAAAAGCACATTCGCCTTTACCCCCTGGGCATAGAAGATCCCCGTGGGCAGACGCAGAATGGTGTGTAGATTGGTGGTTTGCAGCAGCTTCTTGCGAATGGTTTCACCGGCACCGCCTTCAAACAGGACGTTATCCGGAACCACAATCGCGGCCTTGCCGGTGGTCTTCAGCATGCTGCGAATATGCTGCACAAAGTTGAGCTGCTTGTTTGAGGTGGTATCCCAGAAGTCCTGACGGTTGTAGGTCAGCTCATCCCTTTCCTGCTCTCCCTCCTCGTTGGTAAAGCTCATGGAGCTTTTCTTACCAAAAGGCGGGTTCGCCAGCACATAATCCACGCTGACCGGGCTGGGCGCGATCAAGGCATCATTGGGTGACACCAGACTGTCGCCGTCAATCTCGCCGATGTTGTGCAGGAACATGTTCATCAGACACAAACGGCGAGTGTTGGCGACAATCTCGTTACCATAAAAGGTACTGTGCTTGAGAAATTGCTTTTGTTCCTTGTCCAACTGGAAATTATCCGGGTTGGTGAGGAAGTCATAGGCCGCCAGAAAGAAACCACCCGTACCACAGGATGGATCCGCAATGGTTTTGCCCGGTTCCGGGCGTACGCATTCCACCATCGCCCGAATCAGTGAACGCGGGGTGAAATACTGGCCGGCACCTGACTTGGTATCTTCGGCGTTTTTCTCCAGCAGGCCTTCGTAGATGTCGCCTTTGACATCCGCCCCCATCACCAGCCAGTTGGTGCCGTCGATCATATCGATCAACCGATACAGCTTGGCCGGGTCCTGAATCTTGTTTTGCGCCTTGGTGAAAATCTGACCTAGCATCCCCTTTTCTCGACCCAGCTCACGCAGGATTTCGACATAGAGCACTTCCAGCTCTGCACCCTTTTTACTCAGCAGCGCTTGCCAGTCATAGCCATCGGGAATGCCCACATCACGGTTGTAGGGCGGCCTGGCGTATTCATCCGCCATCTTCAGGAAGATCAGGTAGGTCAGCTGTTCCAGATAGTCGCCATAGCCCACGCCGTCATCACGCAGGGTGGTACAGAAACTCCAGACACGGGAGATAATGGAAGCGGTATTCATGAACTTTTTCCTGTTGTAGCGAGGGAATCCTTGCCAGGTTCGCAAGTCTGATTTCGTCTAAAATTGTCTAACTTTTTTCAGGCCTTAGACGAGCAACCCCCAAAAAAATGAATTTAACACATTGATTATTAATACTTTTTATTAGACTCATCATCACCCACACCCGTGGGTTTCGTCTAGCTCAGGCTCTGAGTGGTCTAAAAGTCTTGGTTCGCCCCTTATTCAATCGTTACCGTTACACCTATCTGGTTGGCAATAGGCGTATACAAATCCACATCTACGTTCGGCGCGTTGATAGAAACGATAAGACAATACCTCACCCGCTGATCGTATCGCTCAAGCGCAGGCCTGGTCTTCCACCAACCTGCCGAGGGATACACAGCAATAACCCCACGACTTGCCAGTTCTGCCGCACTGCCTTGCCAGATATCCGAATGCAGCGACCCTTTGTGACGACTATTTTTGCCGATCAACCAATTCGAGTCGCTGTCGTTATTCTTAACACGCGCTTCATCATCTCTGGCCGCAACATTGATTCTGGCTCTAAAGTCTTCTTCGCTCTCCAATGGACGTTTAACATCAAAACGAAGACCATGGGACTCATATCGATAACGCGATGTAACCCCTCGTGCGGATGGGTTAGGCTCGATGAAATAAGACAAGGTTACTCGCATCTCCACCTGCGTTTCGCCAAGGCCTTCAAGTTCATCCAATGGCCATGGCAGACGATGAAGGTTCATATCCCGTAGCTGAGGCTCTTTTCCCTTTTCGCGTTTGAATGGATATAGAAATTCTTCGCAAATCAGGGTTAATGAGTTATCGGCACTCCACATGGCTCTATCGAAACTAGGCTCACCAAAACCGCAATGCCTTACCAATGCGGTTGTATGTGCTTTGGTATGAACCCCCTTGGCGGGCAAAAGCAGACGCTTCATGGTATCGGTCCACTGCGCTGAATGCACAATCAAACCACGGACGCTCTCTGGCCACAGGCCCGGATACCTGGCCATTAACTGCGCGGCCATTCGTGCACCTAGAGCCGAAGCAGCGCTGGTGGCATTACTCGTAGTCAACAGGCGCTCAGTCGGATTTGCATGTGTGGTCAACAAGCTTAAACTGGGCATCCAAGCCGCGCCTATGCCATCTTGAGCGACGTTACCACCTTCGAATACCACATCCGGTTTAAGTGGCCAGTGGGGTTGCCATGTTTGTGAAGTAGTGCTGAAAGGGCTTAAACCACCGGCTTGAGCAATGGCGGAGTAGTGCTGTGCATCCGCCTCCGTGATTCTCGTCAAATGGGTCATCGCACCCACCGTCAAGGCGTTCCATGCCTGTGCCGGATCGTGAATGCCATCTGTCGTATTACTGTCTGGATATTCTAGCCAAGCATTAGGGTCTTTGATGTTGCCGGCAGAAATCACAAACAGTCTTGGTGTTTCACCTTGCTCGTCTGCATCATAGGCAAGCCGGTCGATGGTTGCCGACCAAGCAGAAGGACGCCCACGGTCGCGGTTGTCTCTGGCTGTAATCGCCATACTATAAACCCGCTTGCGGTATGGCGCAGTTACAGCAGGACGATTAACCGCCTCTGAAGTCAGGTAACCGTGCAACTGGGCATCACCGGCGTTGGCACCATCTGCTGGCAGTAACTTAACGGATTCCAGACGATGCGAAATGGTTACCGGGGCCTGAGTAGTCAGCATTTCTGTCAGATTTCCAAACAGGGCAAGGCCCGCCATCTCAGTGCCATGCCCTTCGGCATCGTCGATACCCCAGGCAGGCTCAACACTGTGCTTATCGGCTTCGGCAATAGACTGCTGCAATAAGGGATGACCATTATTCACCCCTGTATCAAACAGGCACACATAAGGCACATTTGTTCCTTCTGAAGGCTGGTTGAGGCGTTCGCTCAGCTCATCAACCCACTCCTGCTGTTCCTCCGGGGGCAACCCATCAAAAAATTCGGCGGTTTCCTTCGCACGGCGCAACTCGGCAATACTGTTTAAAGTCATCATCGAACGCTTCATTTGAGCGACCGAGCCGTACACCAGCAACACAGTACGTTCAGGGAAGTTGAGCTCACCGGGTGCAATACGAAAGTTCAGACCTGCTGCCATTTCCCTGAATTGATTCACTACACCCTGACGATCGCTTCTTGTGGGCAACCAGACTTCCCACCAAAGTTGCTCGTCATCGGCAGTAGGCATGGCGTCAGGGGAATCGGTCCAGAGTGCATGCAGGGTAGCCGCTCGAATCTCAGAAACCGCATTCAGCAACTTGCTGTGAGCAGGTCCGGATTTTTTGTCCTGGGCTGTATCCAGATAATCCGTGATGAGTTTTTCAAAAACTTTAAGTTTACCGTCTGGCACAAACACTGTTGCAAACGTTTTGTCATTGTCTTGGCGGACGTTGCGCAATTCTATGCCTGAGCGTTCTCGGGCTAGAGATTCAAAAGCCAACTCAACATCCGGGAAGCTTTCAAACTCAATCTGCAGACCGAACCCTTCGTCAAGACCGGCTTGCTTTTGCTGTTCCGTCGCTTCGGCCAGCACAGACGCCAACTGCTGAAGCTGGACCTGTAATGCAATACCGTGTGCATTTCTGTCCCTTTCGGGAATAGGCTTGCCACCCCCACCTTTTGTCGGTGATACAAATCTTTCCGCTTGAGCGCTGTTCTGGAAAATAAAATGCGGGTGGTGGTTTGGCTCCCTTTCCGCCATGCGATGTCCTTATCGTTAACTGATCTTGTTTAACCGACTGGAAAGCTTGCGGCGTTCCTCAAGTGCTCTGGAAATGTCCGCTTCCGAGATTTTTTCTGCTCGTTCAATCAATGCCGTTTTCAACACTTCGTCTGCCGCACGAGTGAGCTCGGCATAACTCAGCCCCTGCGCTTTAGTAGCAAGGCGTTTCCAAGAGATGTTTTTCACTGCCATGCGCGACAAACGTGACTTTAGTACGCCGGCTATATGTACTTCATCCGGTAGCTCGTAATGCAGCAGATCATCGAAACGGCGAAACAAGGCATTGTCCAGAATATCCGGATGATTTGTAGCGCCGATGATCAGGCTGTGGGAGTCATCCTGCTCAATCATTTGCAGAAAACTGTTGAGAATACGCCGCACTTCGCCCACATCGTTTGCCAAGCCACGTTGAGAACCGATCGCGTCAAACTCATCGAAAAAATATACACCACGGGCATGATGGGTTGACTCGAAAATCTGCCTCAGTTTGGCGGCAGTTTCACCCATAAACTTGGTAATTAATCCATCCAAACGCACTTGAAACAGAGGTAAACCAAGTTCACCTGCCAGTACCGATGCCGTCATGGTTTTACCGGTACCCGGTGGACCCACTAACAGCAGCTTGCGTCGGGGGGTCAAACCGTGTGCCAAGATCTCCGCAGCATGACGCTGCTCACGAATAATCCGATCCAGTTGCTGGGCAAGTTCGCTATTCAGCACCATGTCACTCAAGCGGGACTTGGGATAACTCACGCTGAGCAGGTTCGCCAATTCGCCCCTTGGCTTGTTGATAGGAACCGCCTTACTCTCTGAAGTGATCGCCGAACGAGATTTGGCCCGATCAACGAGCGCACGCAGCTCCCCAGCCAGTTTGGCGTGGCCGCGCTTGGCTTCATGGGCCGCCACCTGCATGGCAACGGAGTAGAAACGGTTATCGTCGCCCTCCAGATGTGATTGGAGCAGCGCCTTTAATTGGTCTGCATTGGCCATAATGTGGCACTCCTGAGTATGAGGCCATTGTACCTTGCCAACTGGGGGATCACGATCAAAAACATCAGGGGGTCACCCTGGATAAATTGCCGCGTCTGGCTGCAGGCTTTGCTGAAACTTTAGACTTGGCAGCAGCTTTCTTCCGAGCATTTGCTGCCTTTTCTGCTTGAATACGCGCCAGCAACTCACTGGCAGGCTCGTCATTGGGGTCTTGTGGCACCAACTGGCCGGAGAAGGCTTTTTTCAGGATGGATTGGCGCAGGGTTTCGGCTTCAAGCAATGATGTTTCTATCTCTTGTTGTAGCTTTTCCACAAAAGAAAACTTTTCTGAGATTGATTTCACAAGTTCGCGCAGCTCACCTTTATCCAAAATTGGAATAGGCTGTTCACTTATATCAGGAATTGAGATCCTTTTATGCCCAGCCGTCGATTTTGCTTTTTTCTCTATATTTCCACGAACAACTGGGTTGGAAAAATAATACTCGCAAAAGCTTGCCATGTCTGAATCAACCAGCTTTGCACAATACAAGCGATCTGGATAAAGCAAGTTTTGTGGAAATCCGGATGGCACTGATGCGCAAACACCAACAAACTCCAGTGTTCCGTTTAACCGGCTGAATAGTAGATCTGAATATTCCAGATAGTCTTCACTGCTTACTTTGGAACCTTCGGGCAAGTAGCGAACATCCTCCAAGTTAAGCTTGCCAGCTCTTATACTGCTGGATCTTAAAATTGGAAATTCTGTTGAGATATCTATTGGAGGAACGGTAGTTCCTCCCCGAATAGAAAAAAGTAACTCGCTGAAGCTGATCCACTTCCAGCCATTCGGAATAGCAGGGAGCTGCTTTGTCAAATCATTGACTAATGGTGCCGGCTTATATTTTTTTGGCTTACTTGGCTTTTTTCCTTCTTTGCAATTTGCCTCCCACTCTTTTACCGCAGTTTTCCACTGTTCCAATTGCTGCTGGTAGCGAGCTTCGCGCTCTTGCTGGATACGCGCAAGCAGCTGTTCCGGGGACTCCAGCTTATCCTGATTTTCTGCTCGCCATTGGGCGGTCAGCTTGCCTTCAAAAGCGTGTTTCAGCACTGCCTGACGATACACCTTGAGCTGTTCGCGGGCAGTTTTCAGCGCAGCAATACCGTTATCCAGCTCGGAGAACAGCTCTTCGATTTTGGCAACGATACGCTTTTGTTCATTGAATGGTGGAATTAAAATATCTAGACGATAAGCATCATCTCTATTAAGTCCTGGTATAGCAGTAGATGTTTCAAACTGTTTTAGACGTAAGCTCTTCAGGAGATAGTACGAGAACTTTAAATCAACAACATTAATGCTGTTAATGAAGTAAGTTGTATCTATAGGCCAGCAGTTATCATTGCAGTAATGAACAGCACCTGCTGCACCCTTTCGCCCAACAATCACTTTGGGTCCTGGTACAATGTACTCATCATGATATCCAACAATGCCATTTGAACCATACACAGGGTATGGCCCTGTTTCCTTCCGCACTTTTTTTACAAGTCCCTTTCCGTAGGCAAACTCATATATTTCGCCAACTTTGGTTTTGACCCAACCACTTAGAACCTGACCAACCATCACGCCACCAACTCCCGGTTCAGCTCATCCATCACCCAGTCCATACGGTCACCGAACAGCTGGTACATGCCCATCAGACCGCCTTTGGCATCAAAAGGGGTCATCTCCAGATCATCGCGTTCAAAATGGAAGGAGCTGGCGATATGGTCACGGATCAGGTGGAGCCAGGCCATCTGTTGTTCGTTGAATTTGTCACTGCCACCGGCGTGGTACTTCATGATCCAGTCCTGAAAGTTCTTTCTTACGGTTGTGCCAAAGGGGGTTATCACCTGGTCCAGCCCGCACACACGGCGGATCAGCGCCACCAGCGCGGTCAGTTCGGATACCGGGCTGCCGCCATCACGGCTCTGGCGGGTATTGTCCAGATGTTCATAGGCCTGCCAGATACGCAGCGGCGCCAGTTTGGGTCGGTCCTGCTTCAATGTTTCCAGCAACGCCTTGATGTCAGCGAAGGTCACTTCGGCACGGCGGGCAGGGATATTAAAGTAGATATTCAGCGCGTCAATGTTGTCGGCCTGCTCTTTAAGATAGTCGGCAAACTCCTGCGTCAGCGCCTTGGCATTGTCGTTGGTTTCACCGGCCCATTCTGCGGTCAGCAGGGTATCCAGATCATCGTGAACGATGGTTTGTTCCTTGTCGCGGCGGATGCTGTCGATCAGCTCGATCAGTTCACCATTGAACACATTGGCCACTTCGCTTACCAGCGTCTGCTGTGCCCGGTCACGGGCCTCCTCACCCGGGTCGCTGCCAGCGGGCTGCCCGGTCATTTCCAGGGCTTTCTGCTCCACCCGGTCGCCGTCAATGGCGTTGAACAATTCACCCACAATCACCAGCAGTGGCGTGCCTCCGGCCTTGTCGGCGATACGGGCACGCTCCTTGTCATCCAGCTGCTTGTCCAACCGTGCCAATCGCCCGGCCAGTGAGGAGATAGTATCGCTGTCGCTGGCCCCCATCATCACGCCCATGGCCAGATCTTTCAGCGCTACACTGGGCTTGGTGATCAGTGGCTGACTGGCCGTTTTAAGCGACCTGGTCACGCCGATAGCATCGACGATCACATAGTGGGTTTTGGCACCCGGGGCGTTGGGTGTCACCTTTTTCAAGCTGTCTTCATCCAGGGTGCGTGTACCGCGCCCCTTCATCTGCTCGAAGTAGTTCTTGCTCTTCACATCACGCATAAACAGCAGGCACTCCAGCGCTTTCACATCAGTGCCGGTCGCGATCATGTCCACGGTCACGGCGATGCGCGGGTAGTAATCATTGCGGAATTGGGCCAGAACGGATTTGGGGTCTTCGCCCTTTTCTATGATGTTGCCTTCAGCGTCAGTTTTGTTATTGGCGACCTTATAGGTGACCTTTTTGCAGAACTGGTTGCCTTCACCAAACTCCTCGCGCACGGTCTGGATAATGTCATCGGCGTGGCTGTCGGATTTGGCAAAGATCAGCGTTTTAGGCACTTCAAATTTTTCGTCTTTGATGCGGCCGGGGAAGATGGTCGGCAAAGCCTCTTTAAAGGCGCGGATCACCGTGCGAATCTGATCCGGATTGACGATATCCCGATCCAGCTGCTTGCCCGTGTAAGCCTGCTCTTCGTCCTGAGTTTCCCAGCGTTTGCGGCGGGTGATACGCTCACGCCTTTCCACCTGCTGTCTTGCTGTAATTTTGCCGCCCTGTTGGGTTTTCTCGGTTTCAATGACGAAGATTTCATTACCCACGTTGACGCCATCAGCCACGGCTTTTTCATGGTCATATTCGCTGACCACGTTTTTGTTGAAAAAGCCGTAGGTGCGATTGTCCGGCGTGGCGGTCAATCCCACCAGATAGGCATCGAAATATTCCAGCACCTGCCGCCAGAGGTTGTAAATCGAACGGTGACACTCATCGATGATGATCACATCGAAAAACTCGGGCGGTATCTTGGGGTTATACACCACCGGCAAGGGTTCTTTGGGACGGGTGAACTGCTCGGCCGGGTTTTGCTCTTCCAGTGCTTCATCCAGCGGTTCATCCCTCAGGATTGAATACATGCGCTGAATGGTACTGATACAGACCTGGGCATCCCGAGCAATGTACTGGTTTTTCAGCCGCTGGACGGTGTACAGCTCGGTAAACTTGCGATTGTCATCATTGGGAACAAAGCTCATGAACTCCTGCTCGGCCTGCTCCCCCAGGTTTTTGGTGTCGACAAGAAACAGAATCCGACTGGCACTTACCGGCTCTTTCAGCAGTCGGTAGCTGGCGGTGATCGCGGTAAAGGTCTTGCCGGAACCGGTCGCCATCTGCACCAGCGCACGGGGCTTGTTCTGCTTCAGCGAGGCTTCCAGATTGGTGATGGCGGTAATCTGGCAATCACGCAGTCCCTCAGGGTTCAGTGGCGGCATCTGCTGCAGCCGACCACGCAGGCTCAGATTGTCGGCCTGAGATTCACGCAGCCATTTATCCAGCGTAGCCGGCTGATGAAAGTTGAATACTTCACGGGAACGTGGACTGGGGTCCAGGCAATCGGTGAAACGGGTGATAACACCTGTACTCTCGTAAACAAAGCGCAGTGGCTGGGTGTTTTTTACCCACTTGAGAGTAGCGTTGGCGTAGCCAAATGACTGCTCTTCAACCGTAGTGATTTTCTCGCCCCAGGTTTCCGGCTTGGCTTCAATCACCCCAACCGCCTGTTTGCCGACAAAAAGCACATAATCGGCAGGGCCAACCTCGGTTTGATATTCACGCACCGCCACACCCAGTGATGCCGAGAAATTGATGCGGGATTTGTCCTGCACCACCCACCCCGCTTTTTCAAGCTGGGTATCAATCACATCACGGGACTTTTGCTCCGGGGTTTGATTGACCATTTTCACGTCCTTGATCCTGGGTTGGGCGTTTCGCAGCGCCTCTAAATTTGAAATTTGAGCCGGGGCACCGGTACCCCATCGAAGGATATCACGGTTTTTTGACCCGGGCAGACTACTACGAGGACACTCAATAACAAAAAAGCATCCATAAAACTGATCAATTATCACAATAATTAACCATTTTTAATCAACTGCGTGACAACTATAGTTAACTTATCCTATCAAACACGTGGAGAAACACCATGAACGCTTCACTGATCACCCGCATGCTGAATACATCCGACAGCTTTGCTCCTCTGGTACTGCGTGTCCCGGCAGGCATTATTTTCATGGCACACGGCGCTCAGAAACTGTTCGGTGCTTTTGGTGGTTACGGTCTGGAAGGCACAGGTCAGTGGATGGCCTCCATTGGCCTTGAGCCAGGGTATCTGATGGCACTGATGGCGGGTAGTGCGGAATTCTTCGGTGGTATGGCGATTCTAATTGGTTTGCTGGTACGCCCGGCAGCAGCAGCTTTGGCCTTTGCCATGCTGGTCGCCATTTTCGCCGTACATATTGGTCACGGACTGTTCGTCTCAAACAACGGTTACGAGTTTGCTCTGTCTCTGCTGGCCATGTCTGTTTCCCTGCTGATCAGCGGCGGCGGCAACCTGTCCCTGGACCGGATGCTTCATCAGCGTCAGAGCTAGGCTCTGACGTCGCTCTGGCCAGGACATTCAATTAACCGACGTCACTGACAATCAGGAGATTTTCATGGGCTTGTTGCTTGATGGCCGCTGGGTTGACCAGTGGTATGACACTAAATCCAATCAGGGTCGCTTCATGCGATCGGAGTCACAGTTCCGTAACTGGATTACTGCCGACGGCCAGCCTGGCCCCAGCGGCGAAGACGGTTTTCAGGCAGAACCCGGCCGCTACCATTTGTACGTCTCCCTCGCCTGCCCCTGGGCCCATCGCACCTTGATTTTTCGCCACCTGAAGGGACTGGAGAAAATGATCTCGGTTTCGGTGGTACACAGCTACATGGGTGACCACGGCTGGACTTTCGCAACGGAGCCGGGTGCAACTGGAGATGAACTATATGGGCTGGATTACCTCTACGAGCTCTACCTTAAAGCCGATCCGAACTACTCGGGCCGCGTCACCGTTCCAGTACTTTGGGACAAGCAACGTCAGACCATCGTCAACAACGAGTCAGCGGAGATCATCCGCATCCTGAACTCCGCCTTTGATGAGATTGGTGCCGACCCAGGGGATTACTACCCTCAACTGCTGCGCAGTGAGATCGACACGCTGAACAGTGAGATTTACGACCGCATCAACAACGGTGTATACAAGGCGGGGTTTGCAACCACTCAGGAAGCCTACGAACAGGCTGTTCACCCCCTGTTTGAAGCCCTGGACGCACTGGATACCCGGCTTGGCTCCCATCGCTACCTACTGGGCGACCAGATCACCGAGGCAGACTGGCGTCTGTTCACGACCTTGATTCGATTTGATGCCGTCTACCACGGTCACTTCAAGTGCAACCTGAAACGGATCGTCGACTACCCTAACCTCTGGGGATACGTACGTGAGCTTTATCAATGGCCCGGTGTGAGCGAGACGGTCAACATGCAACACATCAAGCACCACTATTACCGCAGTCATCACACCATCAATCCGACCGGTGTGGTGCCTGTCGGCCCGACTCTGAACCTTAACCAGCCACATCAGCGTAAAGCTGTCAGTCAATAAAACTCAGGAGATGCAATCATGAGCAAGATTCTTGTACTTTACTATTCATCCTACGGTCATATTGAAACCCTTGCCCGGGCCATTGCAGAAGGTGCCCAGTCAGTTGAGGATACCGAGGTGGTCATCAAGCGCGTTCCTGAACTGATGCCGGAAGAGGCTGCCCGCAACGCTGGGGTTAAGCTGGATCAGGCGGCTCCCATCGCCGACCCCAAGGAACTGGACCAATATGATGCCATCATCTTCGGCACGCCGACCCGCTTCGGTAACATGGCCAGCCAGATGCGCAACTTCCTTGACCAGACCGGTGGGCTGTGGGCAAAGGGAGCGCTGGTCGGCAAGGTGGGCAGTGTCTTCACCAGTACCGGCACCGGTGGTGGCAACGAAACTACCATCCAGTCATTCCACACTACCCTGTTCCATCACGGCATGGTCGTGGTAGGGCTGCCCTATGCGCTGCCGGAGATGACTGATATCAGTTCCGTACACGGCGGTTCACCGCTGGGGGCTGCCACCATTGCTGGTGCCGACGGCTCACGCACACCTTCAGAGCAAGAGTTGACCATGGCCCACTTTCAGGGCGCACACGTTGCCCGAATCTCAGCTAAACTCAGTGCCTGAAGCTGAATCTCTGCGGGTTGCCACAGGGCGCCCGCATCGTCCCTCATAGTCCAACACATCTACGGACGACTGTGCCGTATCGTCAGGCTCCATGCCTTGCTGCTGCACAAGCCAGGCCCCTACCAACAACACTGCACCGACAATAATCACCACCAGCGTGATGAGCAACCCACTCTGATAGCTGCCTTCCGACTGCGCCAGATAACCGACTATCATGGGCGCCAGCATCTGCGCGATGCCGTAGCCGAAGGTGAGCCGTCCCATCGGCCGCGAGGGATTCTCCGGGTAGAGCCGCCCCACCATTGCCAGCGTCATACTGACAATACCGATAAAGCTGACGCCGTAGATGATCGCACTCAACATGACACCTGCCAGCCCGGTTGTCATCAGCAACAACAGCACACTGGCCGCATTGAGCAGGTAAGCCAGCAGCAGTGCCAGCCAGTCTCCCTGCCTGCGCACCAGCAAATCCCACAGCCAGCACGCAGGCGCCGCCGCAATGCCGGTCACCAGCCAGATCAGCCAACCACGGCCTTCCAGCAGGGGCGAAGCTTCCGCAATGGCGACCAGAAACGTCGCCGTCACCACATAGCCCACACCGGCACAGAAATAGGCCAACTGAAGCAGCAACATGAATGGACTGATCCTTCGTGCTTCGTAAGTTGGCGCGGCTGCACTGGCGGGCAGGCAGCGGCGGTAGTCCGGGCTCCACCACCAAACCGGCAACAGCAGGATCAGGGCGGAAAACCCGTAGATCATCCATTGCTGGTCCCAGCTGAAGCGGAGTCGAATCATCTCCGCCAGCAGTGCCGTCATGACAATACCGATTCCCAGACCCGAAAAGAAAATACCCAGTTCGGGCTTATGCCCTTGTCGCAGAAGCCAGCTCATCAACAGGCCAGCACCGATCAGTACGCCAGCAGAACTGCTCAACCCCGACAGAAAACGCAGCAGATACCAGAGCCATTCCTGGCTTGTGCAGCCCATCAGGCCAGTAGTCAGAACCGCGCCCAACAAGCCGGCCTTGTACAGCCATATTTTCAGACCCGACGAGCGGATAAACGAGATCAGCAAGGCACCACTGAAGTAGCCCGCATAGTTGGCCGTGGCCAGCATACCGGCCAGAGCATTGTTCATCCCGGCACCTGACATCATTTCCGGAATCATCGGGGTATAGGCAAAACGTGCTATCCCTACCGTGATGACCACAGCCATCACGCTGGCAATCAGGACCTTTACCTTCTCGCTCAGCATTCTCTACCCTCCTGTTTTCTGATGTGCATCAGATTAGAGGACAGAGGTAGTCTATTCTTCATATAAAATGACAGATTACATATGAAACTCGACAACCATGAATACAGGCCTGAGCGATGAATCATGCAATCACACAACTCTCGCCACCCGAAATGCACTCATTGCCACGTCAGGTCTATGTTCGCCAGCAGCTGATGCCGCCTCAACACCTGTTCCCGCCACATACACATGACTGGCACCAACTGCTCTACGCCACCTCAGGTACTTTGGTGACAAACCTTGAAGGCCAGCGCCTTTTCGTTCCGTCGGGCACAGCCGTATGGCTACCGGCAGGGGTCGAGCACAGTACCTATACCGAATTCGGTGCCGAGCTGAAAAGCCTCTATATCGAAACAGGATTTAACGCACTCGATACAGTGACCCCCCTCGTACTTGAGGTTTCCCCGCTGATGCGTGAACTGATGCTGGCTGCGGCCAACTTTGAGGTGGAATACCCACTGCACGGCTATGAGCACAATTTAATCCAGTTGATGCTGCAAACCCTGGGACGCCTGCCACAACGCGGGCACACCCTGCCTTGGCCCGCCGATACCCGACTGGCCAAACTCTGCACTCAGCTCTATGCCCGCCCTGGAAAACGGCCCGGCTTGGAGCAGATCGCAGCCGAAATGGCGATGTCGACCCGCACACTGGAGCGGCACTTCCGTCGTGAAACAGGACTCACGCTGCAAGGCTGGTATGCTCGTCTGCGCCTGATGAAGGCCATAGAGATGCTGGGCACGGAGATGAGCGTCACCCGGATTGCGCTGGAGCTGGGGTACAGTGCTCCAGCCCCTTTCATCCTGATGTTTCGAGAACACTTGGGCGTCAGCCCCAACCGTTACCGTACCCAAAAGCAGCCAGGTTAACGGAACTTAGCACCCCACACTGTCACACATACATCAACGAAAAGAGCCATGCCTGCCCGGTGATGCTTTAACAGTTTCGGCAGGTGCTCGCCAGCTTTCAGGTGGGGCTGGCACTGTGCGGCTTACTGCTTTAAAGATGCCTGTCACCCCCAATACACAGCTCTTAAGCAGACGCATGCACGCAACAGCGCGAAGCCGACGACCTCGTGGCAGGTAGAATGACATATCAATACTGCCGTTCTGACAGCGGCGAATCTTGCGTGTTTGCGAATCTGTAGCGGCAATCATCATTAAACCCTCCCTGTGATCATTGATGACAGCTTAGGCCCGCCCTTGTATTATGAATAACGATTAATTCAAATCGTATTGATCGTTATTCATAATGGATAGACCATGCCCCAGCCTAACTTGAGTACCGAGCTGCTGCGCACATTTGTCACAGTGGTCGATGAAGATGGTTTTATCCGCGCTGCCGAACGCTTGCACAAAACCCAGTCCACCGTCAGCCAGCAGGTTCGCCGTCTGGAGCAGGAACTGGATGTGGCGCTTTTCCGTACCGAGGGGCGCAAGCGCGTGCTGACCTCAACCGGCGAGACCATGTTGGGCTATGCTCGCCAGTTGCTTGCGCTGCAGGAAGACGCATTAGCCGCCATTACCGAGCAAAGTGCAGAAGGCGAGCTGCGTATAGGAGTGTCTCTGTCGCTGACCGAAAGCATGCTGCCCTCCATTCTGGCCCGCTTCAAGCAACACAACCCCGGCATTCGCCTGAATGTGCAGACCGACTACAGCAACAGCGTCTGTGAGGACTACGACGACGAACAGTACGACCTGGCCCTGATTCTCCGCCGTGATCGCAGTCAGGTGCGCGGTGAGCTGTTGGGCTACGAACAACTCATCTGGATTGGGCCGGCAGGCTATCAGTGGTCGAAAAACCGCCCTCTGCCACTGGTGCTGTTGAATGTGCCCTGTCTGTTCCGTGAGGCGACTTTGCAGGCACTGGATGCCACCAATATCAGCTGGCGTACCGTGTATTCAACCACCAGCTTTACCAGCCTGATGGCAGCGGTGCGGGCCGGACTGGGTGTGACGGTCAGGACTCAGGGGGCACTGGCAGAAGGGATGGAGAGCATTGGTTCGCAGCTTGGCCTGCCGGAATTGCCCCCGGTCTACATCGAGCTTCGCTATCGCAGCAAAGTACCCGGCTGCGAGCAGCTGGCACAGCTGATCCGCCACGAGCGGCTACAAGCCTGGTAAATCAGACCTTCAACATCTCTTCTGGCACCCCCGCCTGTACTGCGAGTTGGTGAGCTGTCTCAACTCGGGTACGGGCCTTGAGCGCCCGGCGACGGGCCTGTTCCAGATCGTTTTGCCGCTGAGCCAACTCATCCTGATCCAGAGTGGCATCGACTTCAGCAGCAGCCAAATCGGCCTCCATCTGCTCCAGATCGCCGGCAGTCAATTCGGCCAGGCGACGCGCATCATTCAGGACGTCCAGAGCACGCGCCCGCTCGGCCGCCTCCCCCTCTTCCGGTTCGGCATCCAGATCAATATCCTCGGCGGCCAGTACTGCCACACTGAGCGGCAGAGGTTCAAGCGCGACATTAAGAGGCTGTCCGTAACAGTCAACCGGCTCGTTGCGCTGAAGCCTGAACGGCAGAAACACCAGGGATGCATCCAGCGAATAGCGTTCACGTGCGCCGGGGTCAGTATGATCGATCAGTACGGCCCGCGCATCGATGCGGCTCTGCTCCAGGTAGTGGCACACATCGTCTGGAGTCGCACTCGGGTCGTCCTCATCGCTGCGGGCGATCAGAATCCGCAGGCTGGTACCTTCCCATTCGGGCGTGCGCAACATGAGATGGCCCAGTAACAGCATCAGATGGCTGGAGGCATCGCCCCACCACCATATATCGATGCGGCGCTGATCCGGCGGGATCTGTTCCAGTTGAGCCCAGCGATTTTCATCACCATCAAACACCAGCAGGCTGCAGCCCTCATGGAAAGCGGTCCAGAGGTGACGGGCAAAAATATGTGTAGCCTCAGCTGATAACGTGCGAGGATCATGTTCCAGCCAGTTAAGCAGTATCAGGTTGGCTCTGAGGCTGCCGAGACCAAAGCCTTGCAGCAAGGTCCGCAGCCCCGCATCGAATGTATTCACTGTCAGCGCCAGCGGCCAGGCATCGACTCTTGCACGCTGGATATCGTCAGCCAGCACTTTTTCTACCTCATCACGCTGACGACGCAACCGGAGTCCTTCACCCTCCAGCATTTTCACGGCAGTGACGAAACCACTGCCACCTTCCAGCCCTGCCGCCAGTTTCAACAGTGGCAAGCGGCGATGACTGCTGTCAGAAAACAGCAGAATATTCGGGCGCCAGTCACGTGGACTGTCAGGGCCATTGCGAATCGCAAGCAGATGCTGACGTATCTGCCGGGTGTGATACGAACGCCGTCCGTCCGCCCAGCGTGGCAGGGGCGCTTTCAGCTGAAGATAGCGATAGATCAGCGCCAGGATACCCAATGCCACCATTCCGGCCAGCAGGTCAATTGCCAGCATGGCCACAAGACAGGCCAGCGCCCCCGCCAGACTGAGCAAGGGATGATAGAAACGAAAACGGGGACGGAACGATGGGCTCGCGGATTGTGCTTCAAACCAGGTTGCGTAGTTGATCAAGCCATAGGAGATAAGAAAGAACATCGACACCACAGGTGCAATGAGGTCAAGTTCACCCAAGCCGATGGTCATCAACGCAACCACACCCGACAGCAGTAACGCGCGGCGTGGGTTGTCGCTGATACCACTGCCCTTGGCAAAAGGGTTGAGCAGCGGAAACAGCCGGTCCTGCGACACCGATTGCAGAATACGTGGCGCCCCCATGAACGAGGCCATGGCCGACGAGAGCGTGGCCGCCAGCACACCCGCCAGAATCAACGGTGCGTATGTTGCCACCTGTTGCATGGCGGCATAGTCCCGACTCAAGGTATCGGCCGGCAACGCTCCGGCAAAAAGAATGGCCGCCAAGAGATAGACCAGTATCGACAGTGCCACAGCACTCAAAGTGCCATTGGGAATGCTGCGCCCGGGATCACGCAGTTCACCCGACATGCTGACCCCTTGCGTAAAGCCGGTAACAGCCGGGAAGAAGATTGCGAAGAGCAGCCAGAAATCAACCTCACCTGGTACTGACCAGTTGGCCGACAGCTGTTCGGCATCAAAACGCTCTACGCCTCCTATGAAGAAGGATACCAATGCCAGAGCCAGGATCACCATAATGCCGAACTGCAACCGAGTGGCCCAGTCGGCGCCTTTCCAGGCAAAGCCGAACAGCAGCAGTGCCGCCAGAGCAGCAATCAGCTGAACACTCCAGCCCGGCGCACCCGGGATCATCCCGACCACTGCCTCGGCAAACCCGATACAGTAGAACCCCACCGAAACCGCTTGAGCCAAAAACAGTACCAGTCCGATCGCCCCGCCAAACTCCTGTCCCAGCGTGCGTGAGATCAGGTAGTAGTCGCCACCCTTCTTGACGTGCAGATTGGTAGCCACCGCCGACAACGACAGGCTGGTCAGCACCGAGATCAGATTCGCTGCCAGCAGAATCAGCAGCATCAGTCCAAGCCCCGCTGCCCCGACTACATAGCCAAGGCGGAGGAACAGAATAATGCCGAGAATGGTGAGGATGCTGGGGGTGAAGACGCCTGCAAAGGTGCCCATGCGCCCGCCCGTCTCTGTCGCAGAACGTGACTCGGTGGTTCGCATCGTCAGACTCCTGTCGGGTGGCGCCCATATAAGACATCAGCATAACGGGACAAACGGCGACTTAACAGCATCCCGGTATCAACAGGCAACGCCACGCTCCAGTACCTTGCGCAACACGAAACTGGAGTGAACCCCCGTAACCCCCTCAATACGTGTAATGTGGTGAAGAAGCAAGTCATGGTAGGCGTCCATGTCCTCCACCAGCACCCGAAGCTGATAGTCGGCATCCTGGCCAGTGATGATCAGGCACTCCAACACCTGCGGCAGTTCGGCGATCCTGCGCTCAAAGTTCTCGAACCGCTCTGGCGTGTGCCGATCCATGGAAATATGCAGGATTACGGTGAGGTTCAGCCCCAGTTTTTTGGCATCAACCAATGCCCGATAGCCACGAATCAGACCATTCTCTTCCAGCGCCCGCACCCGGCGCAGGCAGGGTGACGGCGACAGACCGATACGGTCGGCCAGTTCCTGATTACTGATCCGGCCTTCCTGCTGCAAAATCCGCAAAATGGCATGATCATAGCGATCCAGTGTCGCCCGCTCTTCATATATCGGCATAAAATTGCTCTATAAAATAATTTTGAGATTTATATTGCCAAAAATAGACCAAAAAAGCGCAACTTAGCAATCGCCTGACATCACAAATCCCCTATCATGTGTCCCATATTCAGTTTCGGTCCGCGCAGGCGCCAACGGGTTCTACCCGAGCCCTGACGGCGATGACAGCCCTACCCGGGATGTCGAATGCAGCGGCCCACCCACAATCAATGGATTATCTCTAATGGAGAGCAAAACCATGGCAAGTGCCAACTTTAACCATCGCAAGTATCAGCCGGTTGAACCCGTCACCGGCTTTACCCGTACCTGGCCCGACCGTCAGGTGACCGAAGCCCCGATCTGGGCCAGTGTCGACCTGCGCGATGGCAACCAGGCCCTGCTGGAGCCGATGAACGTGGCCCAGAAGCAGCGCCTGTGGCATTTGCTGGTCAAGCTCGGCATCAAGGAGATCGAGATCGGTTTTCCGTCCGCCAGCCAGCCGGATTACGACTTTACCCGCTGGTTGATCGAGGAAAACCAGATCCCTGATGACGTACGCGTACAGGTATTGGTGCAGGCGCGTGAAGAGTTGATTGCTCGCACCTACGAGGCACTCAAGGGTGTGAAGCAGGCGGTGGTGCATGTCTACAACTCCACCTCTCGCATTCAGCGTGAGCGGGTGTTCGGCATGAGCCAGGACGAAATCAAGCAGATCGCCGTGCGCGGTGCGCGCTGGGTCAAAGAGTATGCCTCGAAATACCCCGAAACGGACTGGACCTTCCAGTATTCACCGGAGAGTTTCACCAGCACCGAAGTGGATTATGCCGTTGAGGTCTGTGAAGCGGTGATGGACGAATGGCAGCCAACGCCCGAGAGGCGCTGCATCCTCAACCTGCCCACCACCGTTGAGGTCGGCCCGCCGAACCACTTTGCCGATCAGGTGGAGTATTTCTGCCAGCATTTGAGCCGCCGCGACAGCGCCATCATCTCGGTGCACACCCACAACGACCGTGGCGGTGCCGTGGCGTCCGCTGAGCTGGCCTTGATGGCTGGTGCCGACCGGGTGGAAGGTACTTTGCTTGGCAACGGTGAGCGTACCGGCAACATGGATATCGTCACGCTGGCGTTGAACCTGTACAGCCAGGGTGTGGACCCGCAGCTTGATCTGTCCAACCCGGACGAGATCATTCAGGTCTGCACCGAATGCACCGGCCTGCCAATTCACCCGCGCCACCCCTGGATCGGTGAGCTGGTCTACACGGCGTTTTCCGGCAGCCACCAGGATGCTATCCGCAAGTCACTCAAGCAGCAGCAGGATGACGAGCCCTGGCAGGTCGCCTATCTGCCGATCGACCCGTCGGATCTGGGCCGAGGCTACCAGGCGGTGATTCGCGTCAACAGCCAGTCCGGCAAGGGCGGCATGACCTTCCTGCTGGAGCGTGATTTCGGCATCAGCATCCCGCGCTGGCTGCAGCTGGAGCTGGCCCCGATCGTACAGAAAAAAACCGAGGAGCAAGGCGGCGAGCTGGACAGTCAGGTGATCCATGACCTGCTGGTCCACCACTTCGTACAGGACAAGGCACCGGCGAGCCTGGACGGCTATCGCATCGAGCGTAGTGGAGATGCCGAAACCCTGGCGGCCGACATCAGCGTCGACGGCGAGCAGGTGTGCATCGAGGGCAAGGGCAAGGGTGCCATGGCGGCCTTCATCAGTGCCTGGCAGACCCGCACCGGGCTCAGTATCCATGTGGTCGACTACGCCGAGCATGCCATGGGTGAAGGTTCGGACGTTGCAGCCGCCGCCTATGTCCAGCTGAACGTGGAAGGCCAGCGCGTCTGTGGCATGGCCGTGGATGCCGATACTGTCAGCGCCTCACTCAAGGCAGTGGTATCCGGCCTGAACCGCTGTGGTCAGGCAACTCGGATTGCCATCGCTAAGCAGATTCAACAGGCGTGATTTTCAGGGGGCATCGTCAATCGGTGCCCCCTCCCCTTGCATACTGGCGAACATCTGCTCACAGCAGGATAGATCAAGCCAGCATCACGCAGAGGGCACCGACTACGATCAGCCCCAGCCCCGCCAGATCACGACCATTGAGCTTCTCCCGGAACCAGCGCGCCGAAATCATCAAGGTAAACAGCACCTCGATCTGCCCCAGCGTTTTGACCAGCGCCACGGTTTCAAGGCTCATGGCCGTAAACCAGCCCAACGAACCGATGCAGCTGAACAGCGAAATTGCAAACACCAGCTTTGGCCTCTGCCACAGCGCAATCAGCGTATGCGGTTCACGCAACAGCAGCCACGCCAGCAGCATAAGCGTTTGTGTGGCGATTACACAGAGCAGCACCCAGGCTGCGCTGTACAGAAACGGCAGTCCCAGCAACAGGCTGGCTTCACGCACCCAAAGAGTGGTCAACGCAAATGCCAGCCCACTGCCAAGCCCGGTTAGCAGCGTGCCAAATGACACATCTCGAAGGGCACCGGGATTGGTCATTAGCCAGAATGCCAGCGCGCCGATCAGTACACCGGCCCAGGCCAGCGGTGACAGCGGCGCGGCAAAAAACAGCGCTCCCAGTACCGCTGCAATCACGGCCTCGCTTTTGGCCAGTCCGACTCCGATGGCGTAATTGCGCTTGCGAAACAGTACAACCATCAAGGCTGTGGCGATGATCTGAGCAATGGAAGCCAGCACGATCAGCAGTATAAATGACCCAGTGAACGCGGGCATGGGTGCCGTTTCCCAGCGATACAGCAGCCAGAGGTAAACCCCGGCCAAGGGGCTTGCCCAGATGAAACGTGCCAGCGTAACCCCAGCGGTACTTACATCTTTGCTCAGGCGGTTCTGAAAGGCGTTGCGCCAGGCCTGCATAAACGCGGCCAGAATGGTAAAGGGTATCCAGAGCCCCATGGGGCATCACCTATATGTGACAGAAGAGACAGGGAGACGCATTCTAGTGAATGTCCCGCTACTTTGGTACCAGCTCGGTGGCAACCTCTTTCCAGCAACCGCCGGCACCGGTAAGGTAAAAGCCATAAAAATAACGGACATTACACAATGAGCGAGATACAAAGGCCTGCACGCATTTTGCCGCTACTGGTACTGGCGCAATTTTTGGGTACCGTAAACTGGCTGGCCGGCAACGCCATCATGCCGGCGTTGCAGAAGGACTGGGGCTTGCACGACAGCGCGGTCTCCAGCCTGACCAACTCGGTACAGCTGGGTTTCATCAGCGGTGCATTATTGTTTGCCGTGATCGCACTTGCTGATCGCATCTCGCCGCGCATTCTTTTTTCACTTTGTGCCGGCAGCAGTGCCCTGATCGGTTACCTGCTGGGCTGTCATACTCATAGCTATGACCAGCTATTGTTGTTGCGTTTTCTCAGCGGCGTGATGCTGGCCGGAATCTATCCGGTGGGTATGAAACTGGCAGCCAGCTGGTATCCACAAGGACTGGGGCGTGCACTCGGCTATCTAGTCGGCGCACTGGTGTTGGGCAGTGCGTCACCGCACCTGCTGTCCGGTGTATTGGGCAATCACTGGCAGCTGGTTATTCTGGCTTCCGGTGCTGCTTCCGGTATCGCCGCGCTGATGATTTTGCTGGGGGTACCTGATGGCCCTGCACTGTATCGCGGCGCACCATTGCGCTGGCATGCACTGACTCTTGCCCTGCGCCACCGTCCACTGCGGCTTGCCACCGGCGGCTATTTTGGCCACATGTGGGAGCTGTATGCGGTTTGGGCCTTTGCTCCAATCTGGCTGCTGGCCTGGAGCCGGGAGCATGAGACCGGTCTCAATATTGGCCTGCTCAGCTTTCTGGTGCTGGGCGCCGGCAGTATCGGCTGCATTATTGGCGGCAAGCTGTCTGTCCGCTTGGGCAGTGGCCCAGTCGCCCGCGGTATGCTGATGCTGTCAGGACTCTGCTGCCTGCTTTCGCCGCTGATGTTCGCAATGCCATTCTGGCTGGTATTCGTGTTCTGGCTGCTCTGGGGCCTGAGCGTATCCGCAGACTCACCTCAATTATCGACGCTATCCGCCCAGAATGCACCGGCAGAGGTTATAGGCAGCGCCCTGACGCTGATGAACTGCATGGGCTATACACTCTCGGTACTGTCAGTGGCACTGCTGAGCCAACTGCTGGTCATGATCCCGGTACACTGGCTGCCCTGGCTGCTGCTCCCCGGACCAATTCTGGGTCTTTGGAGTCTGGCTCGACTGCGTCAGTCACAGCCAGAGCCTACGTAATAATTGATCCGTTCAGTGCAAGGATGCTTGCCTCAGGTCGATTGATCATGTCAACTTGATCAATATCTGATACGAACTGACAGGGATAGAAACAGTGACGCGTATACTTTCAGCCTGCCTGGCAAGTCTGTTTCTACTGGCACTGCTTATTGCATCAGCAGCCCGGGCTGACAATCTGACGCTGGACCAGCATGAACAAGCGCTTATTGACAGCGGCGAGCCCATTACACTGGCCGCCATGTATGACTTTGTACCGTTTTCCTTTATTGAGGATGGCCAACACAAGGGGTTCGTCGCCGACCTGATTAATCTGTTGGAACAGAAAACCGGTATGCGCATCGACGTGCATACCGGCGAGTGGTCCAACAACCTGCGCATGCTGCGCGAACAGCAGATCGATGTCATTGCCGATATCTCATTCAAACCCGAGCGCACCCCTTACACCCTCTACACCACGCCCTACTTTGAAATTCCCACCGTTGTATTCACTCAAAAACACTTTGGCGAATACAAAAGCCTTGCCGACCTGTCCGGCAAGCGTGTTGGTGTACTGCAGAACATCTTTTACCTGCCTGAGCTTCGCTCCCACAACGATATTGATGTGGTCGAATTTGATGATTACGAGCGGCTTGTACGAGCGCTGGCCTTTGGCGAGGTGGATGCGGCAATCCAGAACCTGACCAGCGGCTACCACTATGCCTCACGTAACGCCTATACCAACATCAAGGTGGCGGGCGAATTCCAGTTGCGCAACGTGGGCCGCGAAGACCTCCGCTTTGGAGTCCGCGTCGACAGGCCGGAGATCCGTTCACTGCTGCAGAAAGGAATGGACGCAATCACTGACAGTGAATGGGATAAGCTGATTGACCTCTGGGTTGGCAGTGAATCCCTTGGCTTTATTCGAAATGCCCGTACCGTTGCACTGACACCTGAAGAGCGCGAATTCGTCAAGCAAATGCCAGTAATCCGGGTTCATAACGAAGAAAACTTCGAACCCTACAGCTTTTACGAAGACGGCAAGCCCCGCGGGCATTCGGTTGACCTGGTTCGACTGCTGGCCGAACGGGCAGGTCTGCAGGTGGAGTTCGTCAGCGGCAAGCGCTGGGACGACTACCTTCAGATGATCCGCAGCGGCGAACTGGACGTCATGACCAATATCGTACGTTCACCCGAACGTGAGCAGTACATGCATTTTACTACCCCTTACCTGCGACTTGCGCAGGCGCTGTATCAACACAGTGACAGTCGCCCCATCAACACCCTGGAAGAGCTGAAAGGCAAATCACTGGTATTGCCCGACGGTTTCTTTCTGTACGAACAGTTCAGCCGTGTGCCCGGAGTCAACCTGCTTGCTTCTTCAGACAGCCTTGAATCACTGATGATGGTCAGCACCGGCCAGGCAGATGCCACCATTGAGCTGATGAGCGTTGCCGATCATTTGAGTCAGAAGTATGGTGTTCCTAACCTGAAAACCCTCAGTACTCTGAACATCAAGGGTGGCGAACCGCTGTCACTGCATTTGGCTGTGCGCAAAGACCTGCCGCTGCTGCGCGATATTCTGCAGAAAGCGATGAACAGCCTGACCGAAAAAGAAAAGCGCGAACTGCAGCAAGAGTGGATTGCGCGCACCAACAACCCAACCCACTATGTTCACCTGACTGGCCAGGAGCTAGCTTGGCTCGAATCCAGAGCCGCACTGCGTATTTGCGTTCAACGCCACCGAATGCCATATGAACAGATCACCGAAGACGACCGCCATGTAGGCGCCTTTGCCGACATGCTGGAAAAAATCCGCAACCATTCAGGTCTTAGTTTCCGCCTGGTGCCGGTAGACAACTATGCTACCGCCCTCAGCGCGCTGCAGCAGGGGCACTGTGATCTGATCTCCAAATCACCCTTGTTGCCCGAGCAGCAAGGCCTGAGTTTCACCCAGCCTCTGTTCAACACCTCATTGGTGATTGCCACCCGGCTCGACGAAGTGTTTGTCAGCAGTGCTGAACAGCTTGAGCAGAAAACCATCGGCGTCGTCATGAATGACGACCCTCATCTCTGGTTGCAGCAATCCTACCCTGAACTTCAGTTGCATACCTATCCGGACCTGCCCACAGCGCTGAATGCCTTGAGCGAAGGCGATATCTTTGCCGTGGCCGATACCTTACCGGCCATGGCCCGCGGGCTGGGGCAAAACTTCTTTGCCAATCTGAAGATCTCCGGCCAGATAGAGCCGAACTACACCTCCCGATTTGCAATGCGTGCAGAAGACGCAACACTCAACCAGATTATGAACAAGGCCTTGATGTCGGTGACAGACGATCAGCGTGAATCGATCGGCAACCGCTGGATGACAGCACCCACCTATGCCGAGCGAACCGACTACACACTGGTTGGCCAGATCACGCTTGCCACCGCCTTTGCACTTGTACTGATTCTGCTCTGGAACCGCAAGTTGTCACGGCTCAACAACACCATCCGCGAAAACAACCTTCAGCTGCTGGATGCACATGAAGAGCTGAAGCTGAAAAACCGTATGCTGGAGCAGCTGTCAGTCACTGACCGACTGACTCGATTGAAAAACCGGCTCTATATAGAGAGGATTTTTGACCAGGAGATCGCCCGTGCAGAACAGGGCGGACAATATGATTTTGCCGTGTTACTGCTGGATATCGACCATTTCAAACGCATCAACGATCACTTCGGTCATGCCGCCGGGGATGCCACCCTGACCGACTTCGCTACGATACTCAGGGGCAACTGCCGCGAACATGATGTCATTGCCCGCTGGGGTGGTGAAGAATTCATGGTGATCTGTCCCAACACGAACGCCGAAAGTGCCGAAACACTTGCCCAGAGCTTGTGTCGTGCGATCCGTGAACACAATTTTCCCCTGATTGGCCACTGCACTACCAGTATCGGAGTCACTGTCTGGCGCCCCGGTGATCGTCAGAAAAGCATGAGTATCCGTGCTGATACGGCACTTTATGCCGCCAAGGAAAGTGGCCGGGACCGCGTCTGCCATGAATTCTAGACTGACTTAAACGCTTTGCATTAAAGATGCTTTCAAGATACTCTTTATAAAGATGTTAAATTTATACATTTATAAGGAAGCATCATGCTCAGCCAAAATACCATCGAGATCGTTAAATCCACTGCACCCGTGATTGCCGAAGCAGGCCCCGCCATGACCGCTCACTTCTATGAGCGCATGTTCAGCCATAACCCTGAGTTGAAAGACATTTTCAATCTTACGCATCAGCAGTCAGGCCGCCAGCGTGAAGCACTGTTCAATGCAGTTCACGCCTATGCCGCCAACATCGACAACCTCGAAGCGCTGCTGCCGGCCGTTGAGAAGATTGCGCAAAAGCACACCAGTTTTCAGATCACCGCCGCACAGTACGATATTGTGGGCACTCACCTGCTGGCGACCATCGATGAGCTGCTCTCCCCCGGCCAGGCCGTGATTGATGCCTGGGCTGAAGCCTATGGGGTTCTGGCCGGTATTTTTATAGACCGCGAAGAAGCCATCTATCAGGAAAGTGAACAACAGACCGGCGGTTGGCGTGGCAAGCGCATGTTTGAGCTGGTCGAAAAGCGCCGTGAAAGTGATGTTATTACCAGCTTCGTGTTCAAGCCTGTCGATGGTGGCACCGTGATGCCATTCAAGCCCGGCCAGTATCTGGGAATCTATTTGAAGCCTGAAGGGTTTGAGTATCAGGAAATCCGCCAGTACAGCCTGTCGGCTGCACCCGCCAGTGACCGTTACCGTATCTCGGTCAAGCGTGAGCCGGAAGGCAAGGTGTCCAACTTCTTGCACGATCACCTGCAAACAGGCGACCGTGTGGAACTGGTTCCCCCGGCCGGCGACTTCTACCTGCAGGCACAGACAGACACCCCGGTCACCCTGATTTCAGCCGGTGTGGGCCTGACACCAATGCTGGCCATGCTGGAGAGCCTGACCGAGCAGAAAGCCAGTGTGAACTGGTTCCATGCGGCCGAAAACGGTAGTCATCACGCGTTTGCAGAACATGTCAGTCAGCTGTGCAAGCAGCATGAGCATTTCAACAGCCAGGTCTGGTATCGGATTCCAGACGCGGCAGACAAGGCCGAATCACGCTTTGATCATGAAGGCCTGCTGGATTTGAACGCCGTGAAAGACACGATCAGTGACCCTCGCATGCAGTTCTACTTCTGTGGTCCGCTTGGTTTCATGCAGTATGTTGCGGGCCAGCTGAAAGCCTTGGGGGTGGATGACAGCCGCATTCATTATGAGTGCTTTGGTCCGCACAAGGCACTTTGAAGACGTGTATCAGCCCCCTGAAACAATCAAGGCACCCATGGGCGCCTTGATTGCTGGATGCGAGGCAATTCAGAAGTCAGACACGAATATCAATATTCTGTCCAACCGGGCTGCTCGGATCGACTGTAGGCACGGGTGCCGCACTCTGTATCAATTGCAGAGCCTGCTGTCCGGTTGCCTCAATCTGGTCCTTCACCATCGAGTTGATCTTGGTGGCATGGCTCGCCTGAGTCTGCATGTTACTCATGGCGGTGCTCATTGAAGCGATATCCATGGATACCCTCCTTTACTTAAAGAATATGACACCATACTACGACATCTGTGTGTGACATAACAGCTCAGGGCCCATCCCGCTGATGAAGATTATTCACGCACAAGAATCAGCCTTATGGCATCCAGCCTTAGCTCGGCACTTTCCAGCGCGGCAGCCATCTGTTCGGTATCTGACTGCAATGCGGCAAGCTCTTCAGGACGCACCATAGGATTGACCTCTGCCAAGGCTGCCAGCCGCTGATATTCAGCACTGCGTTGCTGTTTCAGCTGTTCCAGCGCTTCGCCACGCAGCTTCACCAGCGCATTTGCTACCAGTGGGTCGGCCTGTTTCAACTGAGCACTGATCTGTTCCCGCGCCAGGCGGACCATTTTCTGACCGGTATTGCGGGTCACTGTTTCCAGCAGCTGATTCAATGGCTGATGTCCGATCATGCCTGCCAGATCACGCCCTTCCTGATCCAGCAGCAGACGCACGCTGCCACTGGGCAGATAACGTTCCAGCTGCAGCTGGCGTGGTGCCGGACAGCTCAGCTCATATACAAGTTCCAGCAGTAAAGTGCCCGCCTGCAGCGGCGGCAGTTTAAGGGTGCACACCGCGCTATTGCCCAACTCACCACGACCGATCAGCTCCATGGTGCCGGTCAGCAGAGGATGCTCCCAGCTCATGAACTGGATATCTTCCCTTGCCAGAGCACGCTCACGGCTGAACGTGAGGGTCAGTCCCTCTTCAGGCAGACCCGGCAGCTGACACAGCATGTGGTCACCGGGGTGCAACACCAGCCCGTCCGGCCCATGCGGTTGAGTATCAACGCCAAAACGGTCAAACAGTTTTTCCGCAAACGCCTGCAGCTCACGACTGTTTTCTGCCGCAGCCACTTCATCCAGCAGTTGCTGGGCCTGCTCCGGCCGGCAGCTGCTTAGTTCAAGCAGTCGGTCACGACCGTTCGACAGGTCGAGCTCCATTGACTCACGTTCGTGTCGGGTATCATCCAACAGCGCCTGCAATGCCTCAGCATCCTCTGGCTGCTGCAGGCACCGCAGCAGTCGAGGAGCAAAGCGGCGGTAAAGTGCATCACCCACGGCACAGACACGGCTAAAGGCGTTGAGTCCTTCGTCATACCAGCGCAGCAGCACCTCACTGGTACCGCCGGTATAGACAGGCACATGGATCTGAATATCATCACACTGACCAATACGGTCCAGACGCCCGATGCGCTGCTCCAGCAGGTCAGGCGTCAGTGGCAGATCAAACAACACCAGATGTTGGGCAAACTGGAAATTGCGGCCTTCACTGCCAATTTCAGAGCAGACCAACACCTGAGCACCCAATTCCTCTTCGGCAAAATAGGCCGCTGCACGGTCTCGATTGACCAGACTCATGCCTTCATGGAAGACGGCAGAACGCACACCTTCACGCAGATTGAGGTGATCTTCCAGCGCTACAGCCGTAGCGGCATGAGCACATATCACCAATACCTTGCGGTTGCGATTCAGGCTCAGCCACTCGACCAGCCATTCAACCCGCGAGTCCACTTCGAGCCATTCATCACCGATGATTTTTTCCGGATGCAGCCAGGCTTCGGGAGCTACCTCCTCATCAAACAGGGCCAGCTCGGGCGGCATTTCCAGTGAATGCACCTGCAACTGGCGTTGAGGAAAACCACTGACAGTATCACGGGTGTTACGAAACAGAACCCGCCCCGTGCCCTGACGATCGATCAACTGACGGATCAGTCCATCCAGGGCCTGCGCCTGCTGTGCTTCGGGCAGCCGCAACCAATCCTCTACCGCCGCGTTGCCAAGACGTTCGGCCAGCGCCTGTTGCAGGTGCACGTCAGCTTGCAGGACACTGGCCCCGTCATCACCCAGCAAGGGTTCGATCAGACTATTCAGCTGCAGGTAACGGTGTTCCTCATCAAGAAACTGCTGCAAATCAGGATAGCGGGCCGGATCAAGCAGGCGCAGACGGGCAAAGTGGCCTTCAGGCCCCAGCTGCTCAGGCGTCGCCGTCAACAGCAGAACTCCTGGCGTCTTCTCTGCCAATGCTTCGATGGAACGATAGGCATGGCTTGGCGCCTCCTGACTCCAGCCCAGATGGTGAGCCTCGTCAACTACCAGCAAGTCCCAGCCGGCCGCCTGAGCCTGCAGCTGGCGCGCATCCGAGCGTGTCAAAAGCGACAGCGGACAGATCACCAGCTGGCTGGACTCAAACGGGTTGGCTTGACCACTCAGTTCAATATCAACGCAGCGCGCCTCATCCAGCAGCGTGAACATCAGGTTGAAGCGGCGCAGCATCTCTACCAACCACTGGTGTACCAGTGAGTCCGGTACTACAACCAGCACACGGCTGGCACGCCCACTGATCAAACGCTGGTGGATCACAAGTCCGGCCTCAATGGTCTTCCCCAGCCCCACTTCATCCGCCAACAACGCTCTCGGCGCCAGGCGCTGACTCAGCTCACTGGCAATGTAGAACTGATGCGGCAGCAGCTGTACACGAGCACCCAACAAACCGTGTGCAGCCGAAGCTCGAAGCCTATGTTGTTGCTCAAGTATCGCGACGCGCAGCTTGAACAGGCCATTGCGGTCAATCTGACCGGCAAACAGCCGCTCCTGTGGTCGGCTGAAATGGACGGCACTGTCAAGCTCCAGTTCAGGCAAAATGACCTCTTCGCCCGCATCATCAACGCCACGGTAGATGAAGCACTGGTTATGCTCCATCCGCTCAACCACCTCCATCGCATCTCCCAGCATATTGCAGACCCGGTCTCCGGGTTCATAGGCAACACGGCTGAGAGGGGCGTTATCGGCGGCATAGGTACGAGTTTCTTCAGCAGCCGGAAAACGGATCTCGACACGGCGGTTGGCATATTCGACGACGATGCCCAGACCAAGCTCTGCTTCACTGTTACTGATCCAGCGCTGTCCGGGTACAAATGGCGGTAGTGACAAAATGTGGCTCCCTTGAATTCAGGCCGGCAATTTTAGGCGCTTGGCGGACAAGACTCAAAGCCTGATCACCAAAGTGGCTCAATCCGGCACAATTAAGGCTATTCTCTGCTGCAATTGAGGCAATAATTCCTGCTCGAACCAGGGGTTGCGCCGCAGCCACAGATTATTACGCGGGCTTGGGTGGGGTAAGGGTATGCGGGCTGGTCCGAATTCCTGCCAACGGCTGACCCGCTCGGTGAGGTTCATACCCTTGCCCAAATGCCATTCCTGAGCATAGCGCCCCACCAACAGGGTCAACTCAATGTCAGGCAGTTCCGCCAGCAACTGTGCTCGCCAAGCCGGGGCGCACTCAGGCCGAGGAGGGTTGTCACCTGACTTGCCGCGCCCGGGATAGCAAAACCCCATGGGCACAATCGCCACCCTGGATGGATCGTAGAACTGGTCACGGCTCAGGCCAAGCCACTCTCGCAGGCGATCACCACTGGCATCGTTGAACGGGATACCGGTCTCATGCACCTTCACCCCAGGCGCCTGCCCGACAATCAGCAAGCGTGCCCTGCTGTCAGCCTGCACCACCGGCCTGGGGCCAAGCGGCAGCTGGTCAACACAGATACGACAGGCACGCACTTGCCGCAGCAATTCAGGCAGTGACATCAGTAAAGTCCTCCACTTTGTTCTCCACTGTCCCGTTGTATCATATTGATACCAGTGTAGAAGCCATTTTAAATACATGGGTTTTGTTGTACTGTCCGATAATACAAACATGTCTGTCGAGAGGGATCTTTCATGAAACAGCAGGTTCACTGGCTGCTGGGTCTTGTACTTGTGGCACTAGCCACACTGTCACAGGCCGAACCTTTCACTCCCTCCCCCGCCACTCCGGCCCAGCTGCAGGCCATTCGTGAGGGTGGGTATGTCCTGTTTATTCGTCACGGCCCCACCGACACCAGCCAGCCTGATCAGGTACCGATTGACCTTGACGACTGCAGCACGCAGCGCCCGCTGTCCGATGCTGGTCGCGACATCATGCGCGATGTCGCCCACCAGTTTCATCTGGCCGATATCCCCTTCAGCGAGGTGTACAGCAGCCCTATGTGCCGAGCCTGCCAGACAGCGGCCATCATCTTTGGTGATGACGGTTATCGTGTAGACCCTAACCTGATGTATGTAGCGGCACTGACCAGCAGTGAAAAACAGCCGATTATTGCACGCACACTTGAGCTTCTGAGTACACCGGTTGAGCCCGGCAGCAACCGCATTCTGGTTGCCCACGGCCCGAACATGGTTGAAGTAATGGAGTACTTCCCGGTCGAAGGCACCCTGGTCATTATTCGCCCCCATGCCGATGGCAGTGGCTTTGATTATGTTGCCAGCATCGAACCCGGCCACTGGGCCCACCTGCTGAAAACGGCGGACTGAAACTCATGCGCGCGGGCAAAACCATTCTGATGATGTTCCTGCTGCCCGCCCTGCTGGTACTGTTCTTGGGGATACTGCTGGGCTACCTCTCACTGAACAGTTTTCGCCAGCAACAACAGGACAGCAGTGCAGCCCTGGCACTGGACCTTGCCACCATCCACCAGGAAGCCAGCTTTAATCGTGATATCGCCCACCTCCACAGCCGTGTCATCAAGGCCCTGGACGGGGCTCGCAACGGTGAACTGACGGAAGTCGAAGTGTATTACGCTCACCGGGATTTCGTGGATGAATTGGCCGAAATCAACACCCGGGTTGAAACCCTCCGACAGTCCAGCCTGCTCAAGGAGGTCAACCACAATTCGGTCACTCGGCTGGCGGAAGAGTTCGAGGCCTATCGCAACATGGTGATCATGGCCACGGAGATTGCCGCCATTGATCCGAATACTGCCAATCGTTTCTTCGCCGCGGCACAGCACAGCTACAATGAATTTTCGCAGTTTACCGGCCGAATCTCGGTACTGCTGACGGAGCGTGCCCTGCAGCGAGAACAGGAAAGTCAAACCCGTTACGACCAAACATTCCTACGCATTCTTGTCATGGGCTTGCTGGCGGCGCTGGTGATTACCCTGATCGTGATTGTGGTGGCTCGCATGATCAGCAGCCGAGTAAGGGACATTGCCGATGCACTGAGCCAACTGGCGTACAACCAGAATGCCAGCCTGAAGCTACCCGCCATTGAGCGCCTTCAGCGCAAGTCCAAGGGCGAGTTTGGCCGCATTGCTGGCGTGCTTCTGGGCTTTCGTGACGATCTGGTGCGCCGCATCCAGGCCGAAGAAGCCAATCATCGTCTGATCTTTTACGATGCACTCACCGAGCTGCCCAACCGCCGCATGCTGCAGGAACAGTTGATACACTTGACCAGCAGCGAGCGGATGAAGAACTACTACGCTCTGTTATGGATCGATCTGGACCGTTTCAAGCTCCTGAACGACATCCGCGGCCACCAGGCAGGTGACAACTTTCTGTTTGAGCTGGCACGGAAGATTCGCGCCCTGCTGCGAGAAGGCGACCTGCTGGCGCGTGTCGGCGGTGATGAATTTGCCGTTCTGGTCGAACTGCCACAAAGCAATCGCTCGCTGGCGGCAAGGGAGGCGGAGCAGATCGCACAGGAGTTGCGCTGCGGCCTCGAGGGCGAGTACTCAATCGAGGACTTCAATCATTTCCTCAGCGTCAGCATCGGCATTGCATTGTTTACCGAGCGCCAGTTTGAGAGTGAGGCGCTGCTTGGGCAGGCGGAGCTGGCCAAGTATCAAGCCAAGGCTGCCGGTCGCAACACCGTCAGCTTTTACGACCCACAGATTCAGGCCGAAATCAGCCAGCGTGCCGAACTTGAAACCGAGTTGCGCCAGGCGATCGACCGCAACGAACTGGAACTCTTTTACCAGCTGCAGTTCGATCATCGCAGCCAGCCAATCGGTGCAGAAGCGCTGCTGCGCTGGCGTCACTCGGAAAAGGGACTGGTCTCTCCTGCACAGTTTATTCCTCTGGCAGAAGAAACCGGCCTGATTGTACCGATTGGCAGCTGGGTTCTGAAAACCGCCTGTGAACAGCTTTGTCGCTGGCAAGGCAACCCGCTCACCGCTCACCTGCAACTCGCGGTTAATGTCAGCGCACGCCAGTTCCGACAGCCCGACTTTGTAGACGAGGTTGAGTCCACATTGGCACAAAGTACAGTACCGCCCGGCAAGCTCAAGATTGAACTGACCGAATCCACCGTTCTCGACTACGTTGAGGAAACCATCAGCAAGATGGCTCGGCTCCGAGAGCATGGAGTTAAGTTCTCGATGGATGACTTCGGCACGGGATACTCATCACTTCAGTACCTGAAGCGATTGCCACTGGACCAGATTAAAATCGATCAGTCTTTTGTGCGTGATATAGATACGGACAACGACGATGCCATGATCATCAAGACCATCATCGCCATGGGCCACGCCCTGTCTCTGGACGTTATCGCAGAAGGTGTCGAAACCGAGCAACAGCGCACCATCCTTGAAGCCTATGGCTGCCAGCACTATCAGGGCTATCTGTTTGCTCGCCCCCTGCCACTGACTGAATGTGAACAGCTCCTGCAAGCAGGACCGAAACCCGTCCATTGACGATCTGCCACTTTGTATTTAGATTTATCTAATATACTCAAAGGGGCTTTCTCATGTTACCTGCATCGCTGCAACGCCTGCTTACTGTTCTGCTGTTGGGCCTCGCAAGCCATGTCACCGCAGCCGAATCTATTGAGACCGTCTTAGTCGAGCGACGTGCCCTGGAAGAAAAAGTTCAGCTCGATGGTGTTATTGAAGCGGTGCAACAGAGCACGGTTTCGGCTCAAACCAGTGGTCGCGTCATCGCTCTGCCCTATGACGTGGACGATTCAGTACCCGCCGGAGCCTTGATCGTACAGCTCGAAGACAACGAGCAGCAGGCGCGGCTGCAGCAGGCCCAGGCTGCTCTCACTGAAGCCGAAGCGAGCCTTGCCGATGCGCGCCAGCAGTTCAGTCGCAGCCGCTCGCTGCATGAACGACGTCTAATCGCGGACCAGGCACTGGATCAGGCTCGCAACCAGCTCAGCGCCAGCGAAGCACGTCTGGCTGGTGCTCAGGCAGCAGTTGCCGAAGCCCGCAAGCAACTGGACTATACCCGTGTTACCGCTCCCTATGGGGGTATTTTGACGGAGCGCCATGTAGAACTGGGTGAAAGCGTCAATCCTGGTCAGCCTCTTCTTAGCGGACTTTCACTGGAACAGCTGCGTGTAGCGGTAGACCTGCCACAACAATATGCCGGTATTGCCCGCGAGCAACGAATGGCCCGCGTGACCCTGCCCGATGGCGATATGCTGTCTACCGGCAAAATGACTTTCTACCCCTATGCGAACCCGACAAGCCACAGCTTCCGCCTGCGCATGACACTGGATGAACCCGATGCACGTCTGTTTCCGGGCATGCTGGTCAAGGTCAGCCTCCCGGTTGCCACTCGTGAAGCGCTCTGGATTCCAGTCACCAGCCTGCTGCATCGCAGCGAGCTGAGGGCTGTGTTTGTGCTCGATGGCAGTGATAATCCTCGCTTGCGTCAAATACGCACCGGTGTTCGTAACGGTGGCCTGGTCGAGATTCTCGCGGGCCTGAGTGAGGGAGAGCGCTTAGTGGCCAATCCGTTGCAACTCAGCGGACAGCCTGCATTGAATATGGGCGAGGAGTATCGGCCTTGAGCACTTCACTGCCTCCTGTCGGCCCTTCGGGCGCGATCGCCCGTGTATTTCAGAACTCGCGCCTGACACCTTTGCTGGCCCTGCTGGCCATACTGCTCGGTATTCTGGTACTGGTGTTCACTCCCAAGGAAGAAGAACCTCAGATCGACGTGACACTGGCCGATATTCTGGTCGCCCTGCCCGGAGCCAGTGCCGCAGAGGTCGAGAACCTGATTTCCACGCCCGCAGAACAGGTGATGAGCGAGATCGAAGGCGTCAAGCATGTCTATTCGGTATCACGTCAGGGGCAGGCCGTGATCACTGTGCAGTTCAAGGTCGGCGTCAGCCGTCAGGAGGCGCTGGTTCGACTTTATAATCAGGTGTATTCCAATCAGGACTGGCTGCCTGCCGACCTTGGCGCCAGCCCGCCTCTGGTCAAGCCCAGAAGTATCGACGACGTACCGATCATGACGCTGACCCTGTACGACCCGCAGCAGCGATACGGTGGCGAAGAGCTGACCCGCCTGGCGCACATGCTGGAGGTGGCACTGAAGCGGATACCCGGTACGCGAGATATCTACACCGTTGGCGGTGTGCCTGATCGGGTTGACGTGCACTTCGATCCGGCCCTGTTGGCCGGCTATGGCCTTGGACTGGATGATATCGCGCTTGCACTGCAGGCCGCCAACAGCAGCTCACAGCCCGTCAGAATTACCCGTGACAACCTCTCCATTCCGGTGCAGGCAGGCCTGCTGCTGGAAGATGTCGAAAGCATCCGCAGCCTGGTGATCGGCATGCATCAGGGAGCCGCCGTCTTCCTGCGTGATGTCGCCAAAATCAGCAGGGGCAGTACGGTACCCGATCGCAGCGTCATGCTGGGCTTCGGTCCGGGCAAAAGCGCGGCAAAGTCCGGCACTGTCGGGCAGGTCTATCCCGCTGTAACACTGGCCATTGCCAAGCAGCCCGGTGAAAACGCGATTAACATCACCGAAGCCATTGAAGCAAGGCTACAGCTGCTAAAAAACCGCGCACTGCCTGATGACATTGAGGTGGTAATCACACGCAACTATGGCGAGACCGCCTCGGTCAAGGCACGCAAGCTGATTACAGACCTGATCTCAGCCACTCTTTGCGTAATGTTGTTGGTGCTGGCCGCCATGGGCTGGCGCCAAGCCACTATCGTTGGTGCTGCTGTACTGGTAACCCTGCTGCTGACGCTAGTGTTTTCATGGGCCTGGGGTTTTACATTGAACCGGGTCTCTCTGTTTGCACTGATCTTTTCAATCGGGATACTGGTGGATGACGGCATCGTCATCACCGAAAACATCAACCGGCGCATACAGAACTCCCTGCATCCGGTGAAGGATATCATTCCGGTTGCTGTAGACGAGGTGGGGGCGCCGACGATAATGGCCAGTCTGACCATTATGGCGGCCCTGCTCCCCATGGCTTTTGTCAGCGGTCTGATGGGACCATACATGAGCCCTATCCCGATTAATGCATCAGCCGGCATGGTGATTTCACAGGTAGTTGCCTTTGTGGTTGCCCCCTGGCTGGCCCTGCGTCTGCTGCACCATCGCCGGGGCGCACAGGCCAATGAAACCGGCAGCTCGGGTGATGGTGTCAACCCGACTACACTCCGGCTTTTCAGCCGACTGCTGACTCCGTTTCTAGGGGCTCACCGGGGCCGCCGGGCACTGCTGGCAATGGTGGTGATCGGCCTGACCTTACTGGCCGTCGCTCTGCCGGTGTTTCAGCTGGTGATTCTGAAGATGCTGCCGTTTGACAACAAGTCGGAGCTGCAGGTCGTGGTCGATATGCCGGAAACCGCTCCGATGGAAGAAACCCAACGCCTGCTGCTGTCACTGGGGCAACACCTTGAGACGGTACCTGAAGTTGCAAACTGGCAAAGCTATGCCGGCATCTCGGCGCCGATCAACTTCAATGGGCTGGTACGCCAGTATTATCTGCGCAGCGATCCCTGGCAGGGAGATCTGCAGGTCAATTTGGTTACTGAGAGTCAGCGCGAGCGCCCATCGCATAACATTGCTCAATCGCTTCGTCACCCCCTGCAGGCCATCGCCGAGCCTTTTGGCGCTTCGGTAAAAATTGTCGAGGTCCCACCCGGCCCGCCTGTCATGTCACCTCTGGTGGCCGAGGTATACGCCGCTGATGCAACCAGACGTGCGGAGCTGTCGCTCCAGTTGATGGCGCAGATGCAGCAGATCGAGGGACTGGTCGATATCGATTCAACCCTGGAAGCTCCGGCAAAACAGTGGCAGCTGGTGGTTGATCGCGCTCGCGCCGCCCGGCTGGGAGTTTCTCAGGCACAGGTAGTGCAAGCATTGCAGACAGCACTTGGCGGCAACAACCTGAGTTACCTGCATGACGAACACGCCAAATATCCGGTCCCAATTCGGGTCATTCTGCATGAAGGCGACAAAGCACAGCCGTCGGCACTGCTTTCGCTGCAACTGCGCAACCGTGAAGGTCTGTTGATACCACTGGCCAGCTTCGCACAGATTGTTGAGTCAGACTGGGACGCAGCGCGCTATCACAAGGACCTGCTGCCGGTAACCTATGTCACGGCGGACATGGCCGGTGAGATCGACTCTCCACTCTATGGCATGTTCCGCATGGTGAATGCACTGAATCAGCAGGAGGATGCGCCGGAACAGTTCTTTATTCGCCAGCCCGACCTGCCGGAGCTTGGCACACTGAAATGGGACGGCGAGTGGCAGATCACCTATGAGACGTTCAGAGACATGGGACTGGCCTACAGTGTCGGCGTGTTCATGATCTTTGTGCTGCTGGTGGCCCAGTTCCGTTCCTACCTGATGCCACTTGTCATCATGGCCCCCATTCCGCTGACGCTGATTGGGATTCTGCCTGGCCACGCCCTGCTGGGTCGAGAGTTTACCGCAACCAGCATGATCGGCATGATCGCGCTGGCCGGCATCATTGTGCGCAACTCCATACTGCTGGTGGTATTTATTCGTCAGTTACAGGATGAAGGGATGGGACTGGAAGACGCCGTAGTGATGGCGGGAGCTGTCAGAATCAAGCCCATCGCACTAACAGCCATTTCAGCGATGGTGGGCGCCTGGTTCATTCTTGGCGACCCGATTTTTAACGGACTGGCGATCTCGCTGGTGTTTGGTCTTGCCATGTCGACGTTGCTGACCATCATCGTCGTGCCGCTTTTGTATTATGTGCTTGCACGCCGCCGCTGGCTATAACGCGGCGGCAATCACTGCGCAGTTTCAGTTTCAGCTTCGGCTTGCCACTGCTCTGACCACTTCAGTAGCCAGGTCGGCAGTTCATCTTCCGGCATCGGTCTGGCGATGGCATACCCCTGGCCCAGCTCACAGCCCAGCTCCAGCAACGCCTGGCAATGGGCCTGAGTTTCGACCCCTTCGGCAATAACAGAACGCCGGAAGGCCTGCGCCAGGCGGATGACACCATCCAGGATTGCCAGGTCATCCGGGTCATCAAGCATATCACGCACAAAGCTGCGGTCGATCTTGAGCAAGTCGGCTGGCAGCCGCTTCAGGTAGGTCAATGACGAATAGCCGGTGCCGAAGTCATCCAGCGCAAAGCCCACACCCAGTCGCTGACAGGCGGTAATGATGTCGGACACCTGCACCACATCATCCAGTGCTGTGGTTTCCAGAATTTCCAGCTCCAGATCTCCGGGCTGAATCGTTGGTCGCCGCTGCAGTTCTTCGTTCAGGCGCTCAACAAAACTGGCATGCTGCAAATGAATGGCGTCAATATTGATACTCACCTGCAATCGCATGCCGGCCTGTTTCCAGCTAACCTGCTGATCCAGAGCCGTACACAACACCCAGTGGCCCAACTCGATAGCCAAGGGGTGGTTCTCAATCACGGGGAGGAAGGCTGCCGGTGGCAACAAGCCGCGTTCAGGGTGCTGCCAGCGAATCAGCGCTTCACATCCGATTACTTCACCGGTCCGCATGTTGACCTTGGGCTGATAGAACAGCCTGAACTCTTCGCTGTACAGGGCATCCCGTATACGCTCCAAGCCTTCATGCTGATCACGTACTGCGCGATCACGCTCTACATCAAACAGATGGTAACGATTCTTGCCCGCCTGCTTGGCCTGATACATCGCCTGATCCGCCTGACGCTGTAGCTGGTCGGCATCCAGCGATTCCTGCTGCGGGTAGAAAACCACGCCAATACTGGCGGAAACGGCCAGCTCAAGCTCATCCAGCTGGACTGGCTCGGCGGCAGCCTGCAAAAGCCTTTCGAGTACCGGAGTGCTCGCATCCGGATGCTCAAGGTTCTGCAATACGGCAACAAATTCATCCCCGCCCAGACGGGCCAGAGTATCCTCATCACGCATCACCCGCTTCATGCGCCGTGCTACCTGTACCAGAAGCTGGTCACCCACCGCATGACTATGAGTATCATTCACTGCCTTGAACCCATCCAGGTCAATAAACAGCACCGCGATACTGGTGCCATGACGATTGGCCTGTGCCATGGCTTGCTGCAGACGATCCGCCAGCAGCGTACGATTAGGCATGCCGGTCAGCGGGTCGAAATGGGCAATCTGCTCAAGCTGTTTTTGCTGCAGCTTCAGGGTTGTGATATCGGAGAGTAGCGCCACATACCCCTGCAGACGACCGGCCTCGTCATAAAAAGCATTTACTTTCTGCAGCACGGCATAAAGCTCACCATCCTTGTGTCGGTTCCAGACCTCACCACTCCAATGACCATCACGCTGTAAAGCCTGCCACATGCTGGCATGGAAGTGCTTACCCTGAAGGTCAGAGTTAAGGAAGGCGGGGTTACGCCCCAACACCTCGTCGGCATCATAGCCCGTTGTGCGGGTAAAGGCGTTGTTGACGCTGACAATATTGCCGTCAGGATTTGTGATCATGATGCCTTCATTGGCATTATCAAATACGCTTGCAGACAGGCGCAGCTGGCTTTCATGAAGCTCCCTGCGTCTCAGACTCACCAGCAACTCTGCAAACAGTTTCAGCAGGGCTACAGTTTCGCTGCCAAACTTGTCTCGGTGGCGCATGGAGGAGATACCGATAAACCCGGTGCAGCGGCCCCTCACCATCAACGGCTGACCAATCAGGCTTTTGGTACCGTGTGATTTCAGTATTTCGACAATAAAAGGGTCAGGAACCTGTTCCAGGTCCGCTATGACAACCGGCTCGCCTCTTCCATGCAGGGCAATCCAGTTGGGGAATTCACTCATCGGGAGCTGCTGCAGCTTGTGTGCTCCTGGCTCCACACCCTCGGCGCACCACTCAAGCATCATCGAAGCGGTTTTTCCCTCGAAGTCATATTCGAACAGGTAGCAACGGTCAGCATCAAAGAAGCTGCCAATTTCACACAGGGCATCATCAAGAGCGGATTCAATCTGATTCAGCGGCAGGTTGATGAATCGGCTGGAGAACTTCAACACAACCTGCCGATAGCGGTCCGCCTGTGCAATCAGTTGCTCCGCCTCATTGCGCTGCATCTCGGCACTGACCCTGTCTACAAAGAGCTGAATCAGATTGGTTGCAATCTGTGGCTGCAGCAACGGCTTTCGACTCATAACAACCAGCAGCCCAACCGCTTGCTGCTGTTTATCAAGCAACGCACTGCCAATATAGGCTTGTGCATCCATCTCCGCGAGCATGTAATCTTCAGGGTATTTCGTCTGAATATCAGTGGCACAAACAAGTTGGTGCTGTTTCAACACATCAGAACAAGGGCTACCGTGCAGGTCATAGCTGAAACAATGGATGCTGCCTTCATCGGACCAACCCGCCAGTACTTCGGCCCGCTCACAGTCTTTTTCAAACCGCGCGACAAAGGCATACTCAAGCCCGAGAGCGTCAACAAGGTGCCGACAGACCGCTTCATAAAAAGCTTCTCCGGCGAGCGGCGCAAAGGTGGTTGCCAATGCTGTCAACGCCTGCTGAGTGAGCTGCTGCTCAGTAATGTCCTGCACCGTCCCCAGCGTCTGCACGGGTTCACCCTCGGGGGTGTACAGGGTTTCAGCACATACACTGACATGTTTCACGATATCACCCGGCAGTAACAGCCGGTGCTTGATCTCGTAGGTTTTCCCGCTTCTAAGCGCCTTACTGTACACATCCCGGATCCGCTGCCTGTCTTCAGGGTGCAGCCGCGACAGCGCCTTGCGATAGCTGGAATCACTCTCAGATGGATCAAGGTCCAACAGCCGGTACATCTCATCAGAACAGGTGAAACGCTGATTGATGTGATTCAATTCCCAACTGCCCACCCTGGCAATGCGTTGAGCCTCCCTCAGGCGCTCACTGCTCAGCTCAAGCGCCGCTGTTGTTCTGCGTCGCTCCCGCTCCAGCTGACGTCGCCGCTGGATATTCAGAGCCAGGGCAGTAATGACCACCGCCTGTATCAACAGGGCACCCGCCAGCAGCCAGATCTGCAGCTTGCGATTGCGCTCCAGTTCATTTACCTGAGCGTCCACCATCGCTTCCAGACGCTCCTGGTAGTGCCACAGATCCTGGGCTTCATGCCGGCCCGGGGTAATATCGTTGATGATGGAGAACAGCAGGTTCTGCTCGTTGAAACGGTAAGGGCGGGAGTGAACCTCTACGGTTCGAATTTCGCCACTGGCAAGGCGGTGACGGAAAAGAAAATAATTGCGACCCTCGGCCTGCGCCAGAATCCGCTCTTCTGCCACCTGTTCGGCAGTGAACGTATTGATCTGCTGGATAGTCATCTGCTGCAGCTGTTCAATCGGATAACCATAGAACTCGGCTGCGGCGTCATTGGCTTCAACGATGTTACCTGTGTCAGGGTCAATAAGCAGCATCATGACACCAGACTCACGGAATACCCGTTCAAACTCGGGGCCCTTGGCAACTACGGAGGCAAGCCCTGTCATCACCAGTACCATGGACAGGACCACAGCCATCAACAGGCGGCTCAGTTGACGCAGCGACAGACGATGCTGCCACATATCAATCATGGGCCGTACCAAAACAGCAGGACCCGAACGAGTTTCGTCTGGTGCGAGGAGTGTGTTCAATCCTTGAACATATGTGTAACGAGCACGATCCGTGCCGTATAAATGAGGTTGCGGATATGGTCTTAAACAGCGCCATCTAAAGGCTCGCTCCAACTACTGCCATCCGTTTGGCCATCCAAACTAACCAATTAACGGTCAGACAACAAGCGTTTAAAGCTGTCGCAAGCAAGATACGGGTCAGCCGTTGATAATAATCAGGTATTAGCATCGCTGAATATACTACGGCTGACTTCGTTCACTGGCTCATAATCCTCAAGAGCCCGAATATGTCACCTTGACGTCAAGGTGTCTCATCCTTACCCGACACTCCATCCTGACGGAACATGGCCTTGATACCCCTGACAGCCTGTCGAATACGATCCCTGTTTTCAATCAGGGCAAAGCGCACGTAGTCGTCACCGTAGTCACCAAAACCGATGCCCGGCGATACACACACCTTGGCATCGGACAGCAGCTTTTTGGAAAATTCCAGCGATCCCAACTCACGATAATGATCCGGAATTTTGGCCCAGACATACATGGACGCCTTGGGGTTATCCACCATCCAGCCCGCTTCATGCAGGCCTTTCACCAACACGTTTCGGCGCTGCCGATATTGCTCGGCGATATCGCGCACACATTGCTGATCGCCCTCAAGTGCCGCGATGGCCGCCACTTGCAAGGGAGTGAAGGTGCCATAATCGTGGTAGCTTTTGATACGTGCCAGCGCATGTACCAGCTCTTTGTTACCCACCATGAACCCGATACGCCACCCGGCCATGTTGTAGCTCTTGGAAAGCGTAAAAAACTCAACGGCCACATCTCGCGCACCGGGTACCTGCATGATCGAAGGCGCGGTCCAGCCATCATAGACAATATCGGCATAGGCCAGATCGTGCACCACGATAATGTCATACTGCTTCGCCAGCGCGACAACACGCTCAAAGAAATCCAGCTCAACACATTGTGCGGTGGGGTTGGAGGGAAAGCCCAGAATGATCATTTTGGGTTTCGGGATCGACTCGCGGATGGCCCGCTCAAGCTCGACAAAAAAGTCTACCCCCGGCACCAGTGGAACCGAGCGGACCTGAGCCCCAGCAATTACGGCACCATAGATATGAATTGGGTAGCTTGGATTGGGCACCAACACGGTATCGCCGTGATCCAGGGTTGCGAGCATCAAATGAGCCAGACCCTCTTTGGAGCCGATGGTTACAATCGCTTCATCTTCAGGGTCAATATCGACCTGATATCGCGTCTGATACCAGTTGGCTATGGCTCTGCGCAAACGCGGGATACCCCGTGATGTCGAGTAGCCATGCGTATCATCACGCTGGGCAACGGCACAGAGTTTTTCAACAATATGGGGAGGTGTGGCCCCGTCAGGGTTCCCCATGCTGAAGTCAATGATATCCTCGCCACGTCGACGAGCGGCCATCTTTAATTCAGCCGTGATGTTGAACACATAGGGGGGAAGACGATCAATACGGGAAAAATGGCGTACGGATTGCACACCGGTCTTGTCAGTCATATAAGCCTCGATAAACGTCAGCGCCCGGAACCGTCCGAGCGACGCCAGCCATGTGCGTATGGCTGTGACACCGAGATTATCCGCAATCAGGCGCGGACGCCAGCCCCTTCTGCAAAGACTCTGCAGGCTTCATGACTCATTCACTTTAGCTCTTAACTGATCAACGATATGTGCCGCAATGGGAATGGCAGAGGTTGCTGCTGGGGAAGGTGCATTGCACACCACCAGTGCGCGATCGGTTTTAACGAACAGGAAGTCGTCTACCAGTGAGCCATCTCGCGCCACAGCCTGCGCCCGCACCCCTGCCGGATAGGGCTTCAGATCGTCCAGCGTCAACTGCGGACAGTACTTTCGCACAAGTTGCAGATAGCCGCTTCGAAACAGGCTGTTTTTCATTTCGTTAAGTCCGGGCTCCAGGTTGCGAGCCAGCATTTTCAACAGCCCGGGCCAGCTCAGCATACCCGCCAATTCAGACAGGCTGATATCCCGTTTGCGATAACCCTCGCGCTTAAAGGCAAGCACCGCATTAGGCCCAACGGTGACCGTACCATCGATCATACGGGTCAAATGTACACCCAAAAACGGCAACTCGGGATCAGGAATGGGATAGATGAGATGGTTCACAATGCGGTCATGCTCCGGTGGCAACAGAAAGTACTCGCCCCGAAACGGTACGATACGAAAATTGGGCGTTGGTCCAAGCATTTTCACAATGCGATCGGACCAGAGCCCCGCGCACGCGATCAGGTGGCCAGCACTGAGCAGTTCGGTTTCAGTTTCAACCTGCAGATCGGCTTCGCGCTCTTCGATCCGTTTCACCTCGGTGTTGAAACGTACCTCTCCACCGGCTTTCTCTACCAGCTCAACCATCTTTTCACAGATGCGGCTGTAGCTGACAATGCCGGTTGAAGGTACAAAAATGGCTCCTACCCCCGTGATATTGGGCTCACGGGCTTTCAATTGACCGGCATCAAGCACTTCAATGGGCAAGTCATTCTCGGCACAGCGACCGATCAATACCTGCATCCGCTCCAGTTCCTGCGCATTGGTCGCTACCAGCAACTTGCCACACTCATCGAAGGGAATGTAATGCTCCCGACAGAACGCCTTGGTGGCCAGATTGCCGGCCTTGCAAAAGCGCGCTTTCAGACTACCGGGCTTGTAGTAAACCCCGGCGTGAATCACGCCGGAGTTGTGGCCAGTCTGGTGCTGCGCCGGGCCAGACTCTTTCTCCAGCACCAGTATCCGCTTGCCTGGAAAGCGCTGTTGCAACTCCAGTGCTGTTGCCAGCCCGAGAATTCCGCCACCAATCAGAATAAAGTCATGCATGGTTCGCACTCGCCTCTGTAGCGGCACCGGTGGCCGGCTTTTCCCCATAGCGACGACTGAACAGAAACAAGCCTACAAACGCCACGGCAGCCACCAAGTCATAGGCCAGCTGGCCATGAGGCCAGAGTAGACCGATAGCGCAGACACCGCTGAACAGACGCAACAGTAGGTTAAGCCGCCCTTCCAGATAGCCTTCCATGAATCCGACAAAGGCATACATGCCGAGAATACCAAAGGCAAAAATGGTCAGTACTTCAACCCAGCTGCCGCCAATAAACGGGGTATAGGCAAACAACAGAGGTACCACATACAGCCCTTTGGAGATTTTCCAGGCGGTGAAGCCGGTCGCCATGGGCGGTGTACGGGCAATTGCCGCCGCCGCAAAGGCTGTCAGACAGACCGGAGGGGTCACATTGGAGTCCTGCGACAGCCAAAAAATGATCATATGGGCCGCCAGCAGGATCATGGCCAGCCTTTCGGGTGCCATCGCTTGCTCCAGCAGTTGCCCCTTGAAGTCTGCCGGCACCTGTTCCAGCAGGCCCATCGCCTGCGCCTCGCTCATGGGCGCGGCCAATGCGGAAAGACTGGCAGGGTCCACCAGCATGAAAATGGTACGCGCCGCTTCCGGCAAATTGCCACTGACCATCAGCTGCAACAGTTCCCGCTCGGCCATCAGGCCATACAGTGCCGGCGCCGACAGGGTCGCCAGCACGATGTAAGCGGCCGTGACCGGGAGGCCCATCCCCAATACCAGCGATGCCAACGCCACCAGCACCAGCGTGATGAGCAGGCTGCCACCGGCCCAGTCGGTCACCATCAATGAGAAGGTATTGCCGATGCCGGTCATGGAGACCACATTCACCACCAGTCCGACCGCAATCAGCAGCATGGCGGTGGTGGCCATGTTTTTTGAGCCCTGTGCCAGCGCATCGACAATCGCTCGCGGTCCCATCTTGCGCGGCGACAGCCAGGACGCCACTACCACGGACAGAATGGAAATACCGGCTGCATAGGTAGGTGTAAAACCTTTTACCAGCAGGGTAACCAGTACCACCAGCGGCAACAGACAGTGCCAGCCTTCCTTGAACACCTCACCCACCGGGCGTGCATCCATCTCAATCGCATGGGCATGGCTGCGCTTGGCCTCAACCCGCACGTAGAAGCCGACCGACAGGAAATACAGCAACGCCGGCAATGCCGCTATCCCAATGATGGTGACATAGGGGATCTGGGTGTAAGACGCCATGATGAACGCACCTGCCCCCATCACCGGTGGCATCAACTGACCACCGGTAGAGGCCGCTGCCTCAACACCGGCGGCAAAACGCGGCGGAAAACCGGCCTTCTGCATCAACGGAATGGTGATGACACCGGTGGATACCGTATTGGCAACGGATGAACCGGACACCGAGCCCATCAGGCCCGAGCCAAACACGGCCACCAGACCAGGACCACCTACCATCTTGCCGGCCACGGCGCGTGACAGATCGATGATGAAATCACCGGCACCGGATTTCACCAAAAAGGCACCGAACAGAATAAACATGAACACATAGGTCCAGGAGATCATGGCGATGGAACCAAACATCCCCTCGGACGAGAAGAAACTCCGGTACAAAACGGTTTCCAGGTTCAGGCCCGGAAAGTTGAACATGCCCGGTACATACTGCCCCCACCAAAACACATAGGTCAGGGCAAACAGAATCAGACAGGGAATGAACCAGCCGGTAGTCCGGCGTGTCAATTCCAGTGCAATCGCAATGGCGATAATCGATACGATCCAATCCGTGGTGATAAAATTGACACCACGCGCATAGAGCGCATCTTCAAACAGCATCAGATAAGCAGTTGTCCCCACCGCCGCCAGACCGATCAGCAGGTCCAATCCCAGCATCAGCTTCGAGTCGCCAGCCTTGCGGCTCATCGGCACCATCAATGCACAGATCAATGCAAAACCGGCAAAGTGGATCGCCGCCACCCACAGCTCTGACAGCGTTCCCAAGGTGTTGAAATAGATGTGGGCCAGCGCAAACAGTGCCCCGCCCCAGTAAATGAAGCGCCCACTGAGGGAATTTGCGTCACGCTTGGTCAGCTCAAGGCTTTTGAGGCGCTCGGCGGTCTGCTGATCATTCAGCTGCGTTGAGGTCATCGACTCGGTCCTCTGTTATTCGGTATTCACCACAACTGCACACCCCGCCCTCTGACGGGGGTGCAATCGACAGACTGGTGAGCAAGCCTGGCTTACTCGGCGATCAGGTGATCCGGGATTGCGAGGCCCGCTTCACGGTAGTAACGCACAGCACCCGGGTGCAGCGGTACCGGCATGCCAGCGATCGCTTTTTCCAGTGCCATCGCCTTGGTAGCGGCATGAATACCGTTGAGGAAGGTCAGGTTTTCATAGATGGTTTTGGTCAGCTGATAAACGTCTTCTTCAGACACGTCCGCATTCACTGCCAGGAAGTTGGGCTGGGCAATGGTGTTGATCTCTTTGGTCTGGCCCGGATAGGTGTTGGCCGGAATGACATAACGGGTCCAGAGGTCATAGCGACCGTTGGCTTGCTTCATCTGCTCGTCGGTGAAATCCAGCGTGGTGATATCACCACCCATGGCGGCATAGGCTCGGGTGATGGCTGAGGTCGGAACGCCCGACGGAATGTTCATGCCATCAATAGTGCCGTTCTGCATCGCATCAGCCGACGGGCCATAACCCATGTACGCCAGGCTGAAGCTGTCCGGGTCGATACCCAAATTGCCCAGAATGGTACGGCCGGAACCTTCAGTGCCGGAGTTTTTCGGCCCGATCGAGAATTTTTCGCCCTCAAAGCCCTTCAGGTCCATGATGGTGCCGGTTTTGGCATAGGGCGTGCGAACCACGAACTGCTCCACGTTCTGCCACAGCATGGTGACTGAGCGCAGGTATTCCTGCTTGCCGGAATCTTTCAGTTCACCCTCGCCATTCCAGGCCCAGGCTCCGTACAGACCCTGCAGGATGGAAAACTGAACCTGATTCTCGCGCATCAGCTTGATGTTCTCACCGGAGCCTGCGGAGTTGATGGCAGAAACGGACATGCCGATGGTAGGCTCCAGCTTCACCTTCGCCAGTGTCGCGATCGCAACACCAACCGGGTAGAAGGTGCCACCGGTGGATGCAGTTGCCATGATGTAGGAACGTTTTTCTTCAGCCTGTGCCAGACCGGCAGCGCCGCCAACGGTTGCCATGGCCAGGGTCAGACCCATTGCCTTGATCAGGGTGCGTTTGCTCTGATTCATCTTGGTATCCCTTATCGTTATGTCATCAGTCGTTGTTGTTAGTGACCTGAATAACAAAGCAGGAACCGGGCCAACTCACTCGACCCTTACAACCCTTTGTTTTACATATACATTCAGCATGCAACATTGACCTGATGAGCTAAATTTCGCCTATTAAGCCCTCTGAGCATAGGCAAAAAATCGCTTATTGCGCGGTAAAATCACTGCGATTCAGGCCATAACGCTGCATTTTTTGGTTCAGCGTCCGGCGTGGCAAGTCCAGCTCATCCATGACCGCCTTGATATTGCCCTGGTGCCGCTCCAGCGCTTCACGAATCAATTGCGACTCGTATTCAGCCACTCGCACGGCCAGCGACAGGGTCTGTCGCCCGGCCAGCGGCGCACTGATCAACGGCGTCTGGCGCGACAGCAGTTCGGCCACACTGGCACGCGGGTCTACGGCGTAGCGAATGGCAATGTTCTTGAGCTCACGCACGTTGCCCGGCCAGGCATAGGATTGTAGCGCGTCCAGATCATGATCACTCAACTGGCGCGCTTCACGGTCATGCTCATCAGCCCCCCGACCGGCATAGTGGGCGAACAGCAGCGGCACATCCTCGATCCGCTCCCGCAGCGGAGGGATATGCAGCTCGGACACACTCAGGCGATAGAACAGATCCTCGCGAAAATTAGGGTCGCCACGCAGGTCCACCTTCGCAGCAGCCACCACACGCAGATCGACCGGAATCAATGTATTGGAACCCAGCCGTTCGATCACATGCTCCTGCAGCGCCCGCAGCAACTTGATCTGCAGGTGCAGCGGCATGCTCTCGATCTCGTCCAGAAACAGGGTACCGCCACTGGCATACTCAAATTTGCCGATACGGCGCTTGGCCGCATGGGTAAACGCACCGGCCTCATGACCAAACAGCTCGCTTTCAATCAGGTTTTCCGGAATGGCGCCACAGTTGATCGGCACGAACTGCTTCTTGCCGCGATTACTGTATTCATGCAGACACTGCGCCACCAGCTCCTTGCCGGTACCGGTTTCGCCGTAGATGATCACGTTGGTATCCAGCTCGGCCAGTGACAGCAGCTCCCGCCGCAGACGCTGAATCGCCGGCGAGATGCCGATCAGGCGCGCCTCCAGCCCTGAACGACTGGCCAGACTCTGCTGCAGGCGCAGATTTTCAAGCATCAGGCGCCGCTTTTCACAGGCTCGGCGGATCCGCTCGACCAGGCGCTCGGGCACAAAGGGTTTTTCGATAAAGTCGTAGGCACCTTCGCGCATGGCCGCCGTAGCCATATCCACATCGCCATGTGCCGTGAGCAGAATCACCGGCAGATCCGGTGCACGCTTGAGCGCTTCGGTCATCAACTCAAGGCCATCCATGCCGGGCATGCGCACATCGGTCAACAGAATGCCGGGGCAGAACGGATCTATCCGCTCCAGTGCCTGCTCGGCACGGCTGAAACACTCCACACTGAAACCGGACAGCTCCAGCCACTGGGCAGTTGCTTCACGCACCATCGCCTCATCATCCACCAGCAGTACGCGGCCCTGATCAATCATTATTCGCTCCTTGGTTGGTAAAGCGGCATGCTCAGCCGGAAACAGGCACCTTCAGCCTGATCAACAGGTTCGATACTGCCACCGAGGTCACGCAAAATACTGTGTACGATTGCCAAGCCCAACCCCAGCCCCTGGCCCACCTCCTTGGTGGTGAAGAATGGCTCAAACAGTTGAGTGCGATGCTCGGGCTCAATGCCGGGGCCGTTGTCTCGCACATCCAGCAGCATCTGTCCGTTCTCTATGGCCTGCACACTGATCCAAAGGTGGTGCTCACCGGGTCGTGTCGACATGGCGTCGCAGCTGTTCTTGATCAGATTAATCATCACTTGCTCATAGCGTGCGGAATCACCGGCAATTTTCATGTCAGGCGGCGGCGGATCAAAATGCAGTTGCAGATCCAGCTCCTCGAAGCGACCACGAAACAGCTGCAGCACCTGTTCCATCACCTGCTGCAGCGACACCGGATCGATACGCTCCGGTTTGCGATAGGCAAAGGTTTTCAGCTGCCCGGTAATCAACGCCATGCGGTCCAGCAGCTGCTGTTGCTGGCGCAGGTTACGCACCAGTGCATCAGGATTATCCAGCTGCTTTTCAGCAATGGCGAGATAGGTACGCATGGCGGTCATCGGCTGATTGAGCTCATGTACGACAGAAGCCGACATCCGCCCCAGCGCCGCCAGCTTTCCAGCCTGCACCAGCTCCGCCTGAGCTTCCTGCAATGCCTGGGTGCGTGCAACCACCTTTTGTTCCAGCGACTCGTTGGCTTCTCGAAGCGCCTGCTCCAACCGCTTGCGACGGCTGATATCGATCAGAGTGACCAGATAGCCCAGCTCAGGGTGTCGATCCATCTGCCGAATCGAGATCAGCATTGGAAACTCACTGCCATCCGCACGCTGGCCGACCACTTCCAGCCCGGTCAGTGGTTGAAAGCGTTCGCTGCCCAATGCACCCAGCGCCTGCTGCAGCGGCCGAGCCGAAAAGCCGGCCCGCAGCAGGTTCAGCACCGGCTGGTGCCGAATCTGTTCCGCCGAAACGCCAAACAGCTGCATCGCCATCGGGTTGACCAGCTCAACCTGGCCCAAAGGCGTAATGTGTATCAACCCGACCTGCGCGGTATTGATGATGTCACGCTGCTGTTCTTCACTGCGTGCCCTCTCCTGCAGTCTCTCCAGCTGGAGCCGACGTTTCTGGCGTGACTCACGCAGGTACAGCAGCAACAGACCCAGCGCCACCCCGCCGGAAAGTACCGAGGCCACCACCAACTGCTCACGCTGCCTGGCCGGACGGATATCGGTCAGTGTGCTCACCTGCCAGCCCAGATCATCCAGCTCAACTCGATGCATGATTGCCATGGAGTCTTTATGCGGCACAAGCTGCAGACGGGTACCATCACTCAACAGCCGGGACTCCAGCTGCCCCAGTGGCCACCCCAGATCAGACTTGAATACCAGCTCTCCCGTGGGTGACACCACCAGCAACGGGTGGTCCGTCGTCAGCTGTTCACTCAGCCGGGGTACATCCAGCCGAATCACGGCTACCCCCACCAGCCCGCCATCATAGATCGGCGCTGACATGAAGAAAGTCGCGGTTTCCAGATCCTCCTGATACTGCAGCTCCTGCCCCTGCTCTCCCGCCAGTGCCTGCTGGAAATAGTGCTGCTGCCACTGCGAGCGCAACTGTTGTGAGCTTTCATCCCGCCAGTTGCTGTAGGCCAACGCCTCGCCGGTAGGATCCAGCACAAACAGAGCCGTAGAGCCGGCCACCAGGTTGAACTGCTCCAGTACCCGGTTCACCAGAGTACGGTTATGTTCATCCGGTTGGCGCAGAAAGTCTCTGACCTGCAGGTTCTGTGCAACCAGAAAGGGCAAATAGTTGTACTGACCAAGACTGCGGCGCAGCTGGCCGATGCTGTTCAGCAACCGATCGGAACCTTCCACATGCAACTGCTGCATGGCCCGATCATAGGCAACCCGACCACCCCACCAGGCCAGCAACAGAAACAGCAGGCTATACAGCAGAATTTTGAGGCCAAGCGACAGGCGAAATTTTGAAGACGTGGCACGTTCGGGCATTGGCAGTCTCTCTTAGGCAAGCGCGGAACCTTAGCAAAGGCAGATATTTTTTTCAGCCGATCAACGCCTGTGCCATAATAGCGGCCCCATTCTATTCAGTCTGTATGGATACCATGACCGCCAACACCATTATCGCCTATCAGGGCCACGAAGGGGCCTATTCCCACCTTGCCTGCCGCCACGTGCACCCGGAGCTGACGCCTCGCGCCTGCGAAAGCTTTGTTGAAGCGATGTTTATGGTCGAGCGCGGCGAAGCGCGACTGGCGATGATTCCGCTGGAGAACTCCACCGCCGGCCGGGTTGAAGAGATCTACCGCCTGATGCCGAAAACGCGCCTGCATGTGATTGGCGAGCACTTTGAGCCGGTCAACCACTGCCTGCTGGCGCTGCCGGGCACCCGCATCGAAGACCTGAAAACGGTCTCGTCGCATCCTCAGGCACTGGCACAGTGTGCCGAAAACATCCGCAGCCTCGGAATTGAGCCGGTTGCCGCGCTGGATACCGCAGGCTCTGCCGATGAGTTGTCACAAAAGCGTACCCCGGGTCATGGCGCCATCGCCTCCAGTCTGGCGGCCGAGCTGTACGGGCTGGAAGTACTGCGAGAAAACTTTCAGGACAAGACCGGCAACACTACCCGCTTCATGATTCTGTCACGCGACCAGATGATACCGCCGCTGGAAAAGGATGTGCGTTACATCACGTCCCTCATGTTCCGTGTGCGCAACATCCCGGCGGCGCTGTACAAGGCACTGGGCGGCTTTGCCACCAACGGAGTGAACATGGTCAAGCTGGAAAGCTACATGGCCTCTGAAACCATGACCGTGTCCAGCTTTCACCTGGATATTGAAGGCCACCCTCATGAGCAAGCGATGAAATTTGCCCTGCAGGAACTGAATTTCTTTGCCGAGGAGGTACGCGTCATTGGCACTTACGAGGCGCACCCGTTCCGTTTCAGCCGCCTGAATCTGGAGCTCTGATTACTGCACTATCTGGAGCTCTGATTACTGCACTGCACAATAAAAATCATGTTTTATAACCAATTCGTTTATAAAACGTATTGTGCGGCGCACAAAAATGAGCGATATTGAAGATGTCCTGTCTGGCAGGACATTGCGAGAGTCGTTGCTCTTCCTCAAGCTCTCGCATCCCATTTCCAACTCTGGCCGTTTTGAGTTGTTTGCACTTTGCCTGCCCCTCTTCAGATGAAGAGGGGTTTTTTTTGACTGAATTTCGAGAAACGTGACACGCAACGGCCACAAGAGGGGTTACATGTCAGACTGATTGCTCGCGGGCGGCACGTTCCTGCAGTTTTTTCAGCACCCGAGATACCGCCACAAAACCGAAAGTTGCGGTCACGACTGTGGTGGCCCCGAAACCGCCGGCACAATCCAGTCGCGTACCGTTCTCCATCACGCTCTTCTGCTGACAGACACTGCCGTCCGGCTGCGGGTAGCGCAGCTGCTCTTCAGAATAAACACATTCAACGGCAAAGCGGCGCCCGCTGCTGCTGAAACGATAGTGACGCCGCAGGAAGGAACGCACCTTCGCCGCCAGCGGATCGGTTTGCGTGCGCGTGAGGTCGGCAACGCGAATCAGAGTTGGATCGATCTGACCACCGGCACCGCCGATGGCGATTACCGGCACCTTGCGCCGCTTGCACCAGGCGATGACCGCTGCCTTGTCCTTCACGCTGTCGATGGCATCCACGACATAGTCGAGATCGTCGTGCAGCAACTCATCCAGATTGTCGCGGGTGGCAAAGGCTTCCACCTCATGCACCAGACAGTCCGGATTGATGTCGTGGATACGCTCGGCCATCACGCCAACCTTGGACTGGCCGATAGTGGAGCTGAGCGCATGGATCTGACGATTGGTATTGGTGACACACACATCATCCAGATCAATAAGCGTAATTTCGCCTATGCCGCTGCGCGCCAGTGCCTCCGCTACCCAGGAACCAACGCCCCCGATACCAATAACCGCCACATGGGACCGCTGAAACAGTTCGAGCCCGTCCAGTCCATAGAGCCGAGCCGTACCACCAAAGCGCTGCTGAGCCACATCACTCATCGTCGAACGCATCCTCGGTCAGTTCGGTCAGAACGGTGTCGCCGCACTGATTGCACTTGCCTTCAATAAAGACCAGCCCATACAGCTCGTATTCCTCAGGGTCGGACATCCCCAGCCCCAGCTGTTGGCAATTGTCGCACCAGGTATCGGTAAGGAAGAGTTGCTGTTCCTCAGAGTCACGGGCGTAAAAATCCCGCTGCACACGATTTTCGTTCATTTTTTGATCAGTCTTCATAAGAGGCGCATGATAAATCAGCCGGCAGTACCATGCCAGCGCAGAGCAAAAGGATCACGCCATTCACCTGCCAGCAGCGCTGCCATCTCGGGCAACCGGAAGAGCTCACCCCGGTCAGGGTCAGTACAAAAGGCACAGTCCTTGTCTGCAAGGCTGAAGCTCAAATGCCAGGCATGCAGATAACCACGATCTGGCTGGGCCACGTTCGGCTGCGCCGCATCCGTTTTTTCATGATAGATCGGATCGCCAATAATCGGAGCACCGATGCTTTTCAGGGCGACACGGATTTGATGTGTTTTACCGGTGTAGGGACGACACAGAAAGGCGCGCAGGCCTGGCTTGAGCGATGCACTGTAGAACTCGGTACGCGCCCGGTTTTCGTCTGTACGCGTAAGCTTCCAGCTGCCGCGACGGCTGCGAACCATTCCACCCTCGATACGGCCCTGTTTTTTGCTCGGCTTGTGATCGCTCAGCGCCAAATAGAACTTACTGACTTTTTGTGCAGCAAAGGCCGCCGACAGCTCGGCAGCGACTGCGGCCGAGAGCGCGAACACCACCAGGCCCGAAGTCATTCTATCGAGCCGATGCACCGGCCAGACCGGTTGCCCCAACGCCTGTGCCAACAGCATCGCCAGACCGGCGGCCTGATCATCCTTGTGCATGCTGATACCGGGGGCCTTGTTGATCACGACAAAGCGTGCATTCTGTTCGACGATACGAAAGGCAGGTACGCGGGCTGGCTGGATCACCAGTTCATAACCTGCTTCACAAAAGGAACGGTAATCTTGCGTTGGGCACTGAGCGAGGCCACATCCAGCTTGTCCAGCGTGACCAGCAGATGGGCCATGTTACGGCTGCCGTGGTGCATCAGATAGCGGATGACATCATCACCCAGCTGCAGGCCACGCGCCTGAGCACGCGCACGCAGTGCCACCACCTTGGTATCGTCATCCAGCGGCTGCAACTGGAATACCATGCCCCAGTTGAGGCGCGACTCAAGATCCGCCAGTCGAATCCCCAGTTTTGCAGGCGGCAGGCTCGCTGCAATAATCAGGACATGGCCGTTGGCGCGCATCCGGTTATACAGATGGAACAACGCCTCTTCCCACTCAGGGTCACCGGCAATTTGCTCCAGGTTATCAATGCATACCAGATCCAGTTGATCAAAATCCTCCAGCAACTGTGGGCCATACTGTTTCAGTTCGGCCAGCGGCAGGTAAACGGCACTGCGGCGAATCGGGTCCGAGGCGTGACAGCAGGACTGCAGCAGGTGTGAGCACCCCGTACCGGTATGCCCCCAGAGGTAGAGATACTGCTCGCCAAAGCCGGCCACGGACTTTTCCAGGGCAGCACACACCAGCCCGTTACGGCCACGGACGAAGTTTTCGAAGCGGGCATCATCCCGCAGCGTTATTCCCAGAGGTAACTGCACAGGTGCAGCAGAACGGCTTTTCTCTTTTTGAATCACTGCAAGCGTCTTATGGTTCGCGATACCGAGGAAAAACATACGGCGTGTAAATGACGCGCGTAACTCTAACACAGAGCGCCTGCAACCTGATAAACTAGCGCAATAATTTTTTACCGTTATTTACCCGCTTTAAAGGTTGACTCACCCATGTCTACAGGTTCTGAAAAAACTTCCCTGAGCTACAAGGATGCCGGCGTTGATATTGATGCCGGAAACGCGCTTGTCGAGCGTATCAAAGGTGTCGCCAAACGCACTGCCCGTCCTGAGGTCATGGGTGGACTGGGTGGGTTCGGTGCCCTGTGCGAGCTGCCGGCCGGTTACAAGCAACCGGTACTGGTATCGGGTACCGATGGCGTGGGCACCAAGCTGCGCCTGGCAATGGATCTGAAAAAGCACGACACCATCGGTATCGATCTGGTGGCCATGTGTGTCAACGACCTGGTCGTGGCCGGCGCCGAGCCGCTGTTCTTCCTCGACTACTATGCCACGGGCCATCTGAATGTGGATATGGCTGCTGACGTTGTCACCGGCATCGGTGCCGGTTGTGAACTGGCCGGTGCGGCACTGGTGGGTGGTGAAACCGCCGAAATGCCGGGCATGTACGAAGGCGACGACTACGATCTGGCCGGTTTCTGCGTGGGCGTGGTCGAAAAGTCCGAAATCATCGACGGCAGCAAGGTACAGGTGGGCGACGCCCTGATCGGCCTGGCCTCTTCCGGCCCGCACTCCAACGGCTACTCTCTGATCCGCAAGATTCTTGAAGTATCCAATGCCGACCTGCAGCAGCCGATGGGTGACAAGACGCTGGCCGACGCCCTGCTGGAGCCGACCCGCATCTACGTCAAGTCGATCCTGAAGTTGATCCGCGAATCCCAGGTCAATGCACTGTCGCACATCACCGGTGGTGGCCTGCTGGAAAACATTCCGCGCGTACTGCCTGCCTCGGCCAAGGCGGTCATCAACACCAACTCCTGGTCGCTGCCGCCTGTATTCCAGTGGCTGCAGGCCGAAGGTAACGTGGATGCACGCGAGATGTACCGCACCTTCAACTGTGGTGTTGGCATGGTCATCGCCGTCCCCGCCGACAAGGCAGACGCGGCCATTGCACTGCTGCAGGCTGAAGGCGAAAGCGCATGGCTGATCGGCCAGATCGAAGCGGCCGCCGAAGGCGAAGAACAGGTTGAGCTGCGTCAGGGAGCCTGAACATGGCGTCCAAACGCATCGTTGTACTGATCTCCGGCAGCGGCTCCAACCTGCAGGCCATTCTCGATCAGACACGCGCGGGACAGATTAACGGCAGCATCGTGGCGGTGATCAGCAACCGCCCCGATGCCTACGGCCTGACCCGGGCGGAGCAGGCTGGCGTTGACGCCCGCCTGCTCGACCACAAGCAGTTTGCCGACCGTGAATCCTTTGATCAGGCGTTGGTTGAGCTGATCGACAGTTACTGCCCCGATCTAGTGGTACTGGCCGGCTTCATGCGTATCCTGACACCTGAACTGGTGCGTCATTACCATGGCCGTCTGTTCAACATTCATCCCTCATTGCTGCCCAAGTACAAGGGACTGAATACGCACCAGCGTGCACTGGACGCCGGCGACGCAGCCCACGGCTGCAGCGTTCACTTCGTCACCGAGGAGCTGGACGGAGGCCCCGTGATCGTACAGGCCAGCGTCCCGATTGCCGCGGATGAAACCGCGGACAGCCTGCAACAGCGCGTACATGCACTGGAGCACAGGATTTACCCGCTGGCGGTGGAGTGGTTTTGTCTGAACCGATTGGCACTGACCGATACCGGCGTTACGCTTGATGGGGAACCTCTTCCGACAACGGGTTTCCAATACGGCAACTGACCGATGGAGGCTGCATGACTCTTCAATTCAAGGCAACATGGCTGTCAGCCCTGTTGCTGCTGGGCACACCCGCTCTCGCCGACACCGACCCTCTGCCGCCATTCAAGGCAGTGTATACGACCGAGTTTGACCTTGGCATATCACTCAGCGGTGAAGCGGTGCGCGAGCTGCGACGCGATACCGATGGTCTCTGGCACTTCAGCTCAGAGGCCTCCGCCATGATGGCGGGCATCCGCGAAGCATCATCCTTCGATTACCGCAGCGGCGAGATGATTCGCCCGCTCAAATACGATTATTACCGCAAGGTGCTCGGCAAAAGCCGTAGCGCCCACATTGACTTTGACTGGCCCGCCGGTAAAGCCACCAATGTGGTAAAGGACAAACCCTGGAAAATGGCCATTGAAGCCGGCACTCAGGACAAGCTGAGCTACCAGCTGCAGATGCGGCTCGACCTGAAGGCAGGAGAGCAGAGCATGTCCTATCAGGTTGCAGATGGCGGAAAAGTAAAAACCTACGCCTTTGCCGTGACCGGTGAAGAGCAGGTCGAAACCCCCTACGGTACATTTAATACCGTGCGCGTCATGCGCGACCGGGGCGAAGATGCCGATCGGGAAACCCTGATATGGTTTGCCCCTGAACTGGACTACCTCATCGTTCGTCTGCAGCAGACCGAATCCGATGGCAAAACCTATGCCCTGCTGCTGAAAAACCTGGAGACACCATGAGCGAAGCATTGATCAGCGCAACCGAAAACTGCCTGCTGACACGCGAACAGGCTGCTCTGGACAATCCCGATGAGCTGTTTTACTGCAGCTACCTGATCAGCCACCTGAATCTGGTGGCGGCTGAACTGCCGGAATCAGGTGAAGCTTTCCTGCACAATCTGCAGGAAAGCCTCGACAACGCCTTCAGCGTTGACCAGCTCAGTGATCAGGACAAGTCCGGCATCAAGTCACTGTGGAACGAGGTCTGCGGCGAGATCGGGTCTCCGCTGGCCAGCTGATCCAGCACATCCACCAGCAGCACCCGCTGCTGGTCCAGCGCCAGCGTCAAGGTAAAACAGCGCTGGTTGCCACTGATGTCCATATAGGGCGCCGAGCGCAGAATCCGCCGCTCATAATCCTCAGCCGCCACCAACTGATAGAACCAGGGGCGCCAGCTCCAGTTGTGACCAATCACTCGCACATCTTCGTGCCACTGGCCGTCTCGGTATTCATAGTTGGGCGATACCTGTAGCCCCTGACGGTCACAGATGAAGCAACGCAGAATGGCCGCATCCGGGCAGTAGTGCCTGAGAGCCTCGACCCCCTCGCCTGCCAGCAACAGATCACGCAACGCCAACAACTGGCTCTGCATACCTTCCAGGTGCCACTGCCGCCGCGCAGACTGCTCGATCATTTGCTCTAGATAGCGCTGCAGCAACTGCTGTACCCGGTCATAGCAGGCATCCGGTGCCAGAAAATCGGGCAGTGCCGGATCAAAAATAAAGCCTTGCACGTAACTGGCGTTACACTGCAGCGCGAGGAAAAACTCTTCCTCGGTTTCAACCCCTTCAAAAATCAGCTTGCTGCCCAGACGCGATGCCATGTCACCCAACGTGTGCAGCAGTGCACTCTCCTGGTGCCCAAATGCACTGTTTTTGAACATGCGCATGTCAATTTTGAGCAGATCCGGTGTAAAGGCCAACAGCCGATCCAGCTGCTGGAAACCGGTGCCAAAGTCATCCAGCGCCACCCGTACCCCTTCAGCACGATACCGGCGAGCCAAGTGGTGAATGCGATCAATCCCGCCGCCATGCTCTGTAATTTCGACAATCACACGGCTCAGGTCCACACCCGCCTCACGCATCATCTCCAGCGTGGGCAAAGGCTCCAGCGGATCAAGCGCATCAATCCATTCCGGTGACAAGTTGATGGTCAAATAGGTGTCTTGGGGCGCAGAAAGAAAGGCATTCAGCGCCTGGCGGCGTACATCACGATCCAGCTGCAGACGTTCCGCAGCCGGTATCGTCGCATCCTGAAACAAGGCACCCGCCGATACAACCCGACCCTGTTCATCCTTGCGTCTGGCCAGTACCTCGTAACCTGCAACACGACCGGTGGCAATCTCCACGATCGGCTGAAACCAGGGAAAGAGTGAATACTGCATAATAACCTCGATAAACATGCGGGATGTGGCCTAACCCATAAGCAAAACCCGGGCCATCACGTTACGCACCCGGGTTTGGCGTGGATCAGGGGTAAAACGGAACTCAGGACTTGATGCGCTCGCCCCACAGGTCGTGCTCGTCTGCATCGGTCACACGCACACGCACCCGGTCGCCCGGCTTCACGCCCACGTCATCCAGCAGATAGATCTGCCCGTCGATTTCCGGTGCGTCCGCCTGCGTACGGCCGATGGAGCCATCCAGGCCAACTTCGTCAATCAACACCTCAAGCTCACGGCCGATCTTCTGCTGCAGCTTGCGTGCACTGATGGCCGCCTGCTTCTCCATGAAGCGCGCCAGACGCTCCTCTTTCACCTCTTCAGGTACAGCCGGGTGAATCGCGTTGGCGGTGGCGCCGTCGACCGGTGAATAGGTGAAGCAGCCCACACGATCCAGCTGAGCCTCATCCAGGAAGTCGAGCAGGTACTCGAACTGCGCGTCGGTCTCGCCCGGGAAGCCGACAATAAAGGTGGAACGCAACGTGATGTCGGGGCAGATGTCGCGCCAGGCATTGATGCGATCCAGCGTTTTCTCGCTGGCCGCCGGGCGCTTCATGGCACGCAGCACATCCGGATGCGCGTGCTGGAACGGGATGTCCAGATAGGGCAGGATCTTGCCCTCGGCCATCAACGGAATCACGTCATCCACATGCGGATAGGGATAGACGTAGTGCAGACGCACCCAGGCGCCCAGATCGCCCATCGCCTCGCACAACTCTTTCATGCGCGTCTTGAGCGGACGCCCCTGCCAAAAGCCGGTACGGTACTTGGTATCCACGCCGTAGGCACTGGTGTCCTGCGACACCACCAGCAGCTCCTGTACCCCCGCCTTCACCAGACGCTCGGCCTCATCCATCACATCGCCCACCGGGCGCGATACCAGATCGCCGCGCAGTGACGGAATGATGCAGAAGGTACAGCGGTGGTTACAGCCTTCCGATATTTTCAGGTAGGCGTAATGACGTGGCGTCAGCTTGATCCCCTGCGGCGGCACCAGATCGATGAACGGCTCATGCTTGCGCTCGGGCTTGGGCAGGTACTGATGCACCGCACCCACCACCTGCTCATACTGCTGCGGCCCGGTCACGGCCAGCACCTGCGGGTGGATATTGGTAATCTCATCCGCCTGTGCGCCCATGCATCCGGTCACGATCACCTTGCCGTTTTCGTTCAGCGCCTCGCCAATCGCTTCCAGCGATTCCGCCTTGGCTGCATCGATAAAGCCACAGGTGTTCACCACCACCAGATCCGCCTGATCATAGGAGGGCACAACCTCATAACCATCAGAGCGCAACTGGGTGAGAATACGTTCGGAATCAACCAGCGCCTTGGGGCAGCCAAGGCTGACAAAACCAACTTTGGGTGTGTGTGCAGACATAGGGATCAACTGTTCAGGATTGAGCCTGAGGGCGAACGCCGACAGGGGTTAAGAAAGGCGCGATTATAGCGCAAAGCGGTGGAAGAATCCCTATCCCGATCGGCACGATCAAACATCTCCCAGATTCTTTTGCCAAAACACGGCACTCCCCGCCCTTGGGTCCAGCTCGTAACCGGAGAAGCCGAACTTCTCATAGGCGGACTTGGCCACGGTATTGTTGCTGAGCACCTCCAGCGTGATCTTGCAACACTGCTTCTCTCTTGCCACGGCCTCCACTTCCTCCAGAAGCCTTTGACTCAAGCCCATGCCCCGGTACTCACCGAGTACACAAATATCATGAATATTGATCAACGGCTTGCAGGCAAAGGTTGAGAACCCCTCAAAGCAGTTCACCAGACCAGCCGGCCTGTCATTCACATAGGCCAGTATACTGAACGCATGGGGTAAGGCTGACAGCGCCGGCACCAGACGGTGCTTCACATCATCATTCAGGGGCACACCGCCGCCCATCGGATCGCAGGCATAGGCATTCAGCAGGAACGGGATATCCAACCGGTGCCGACTGTTTTCATAATCGGCCCGTACGATTTCAATATGCATGTTTCATCCTTTCAGCAACATAAACAGATCCGCCAACAGCCGATTTAATATGCAAAAAACATGCAACAGGTTATTGAAATCAGAAACACGCATGATACCGCCCGCACCCGGAGGACTTCATGCAGACGGGTGGTCGGCTCGTCTTAATCCTTTACCCACCTGTCGCCCTCCTTGTGATATACCTTTTTGACAGCGGCCCAGGCCACCTTGTGGGCCGTTTCCTCCCGCCCCGCATCGCCCCGACGATCTTCAGGATCGCTGTATTCATCCCAGGCGGAGTTGAACGCCTTGCGATAGATCTCCTGAGCCTTGGCAGGCAAGTTGTCACGCACACTGTCCGGCAGGTCTGAATTGTTATCGTATGGCATCGGTTGGTTCCCCAGAACATTTCCATCAGTGACAGCCTAGCAGCTGCCGGCACCAGTATCGTGCAAAGGGAGGTATTGTTAGGGTGTTTAGCGCGCCCCAGCCGCTGGATCTTGCCGCTTTGAGTTGTTGAATTTACGCACTGCCAGAATTGCGAAATACACGACACCACCAGCCATACCGCTGTAGATACAAAAATTATGCAATGACGCGATCGATATGAAACCCTGAAGCGGATTCATGGTTGTTAAAGGAAAAAACGGCTCTACATCATGGTGCATGATGCTATCCAGGAGCACGTGCGTGTAGGTGCCAATGAATGCAGATAGAACCGTCACCCACCACCCTATTTTGACCTGCCACTGTTTGTTGAGGCCGAGGATAAACAGGCCTATCTCAGCAAGATGCTTGCCTGTCAGAGCCGAGAATAGCGCCAACAAGGTTGCACCGGCATACGTATGACTAAACCCGTGCAAGTGGCCCTCACCGGTTATCATGACGAACAGGGGCTGCAGGTCCATGACGATTTGTGCCCATCCAAAGACCATCAGGCTGAAACTGCCTTGCAGCACTGCCTTGATGGCTATTCCCGGGCCCATGTGGAATGGGGTAAATGGCATGAGCTTTCCTGTATTGAAGTTTGATACCTGTTGCACTTGTTATGTTTCATTCACCTTTTCGGTAACAGGAGAAAGTAAATTTCTTAGAAGCTCTAAGGCGTCGTCAGATTCTATTACCATCTTTCTTACTGCTTGTTCATATTCGGGAATTCAGATAATAAGTGCGACACTCATGGTTGAACGGCGAGAGGTGGCCA